>Ga0268299_1000462_pt1 | contig 125851 bp, 94 predicted proteins | sample NOBtaG_FD_193484 | JGI IMG/M metagenome (GOLD analysis project Ga0268299, IMG submission 193484) | Activated sludge microbial communities from bioreactor in Nijmegen, Gelderland, Netherland - NOB reactor | ecosystem: Engineered > Bioreactor > Aerobic > Activated sludge | place: Netherlands...
GGGGCGAAAAACTTAAATGTTTTTTTCATCGGTAAAAATTTAAGCAATGAAAAGATTGGGCCTTTGCCTACGGGGCGCAACGCAAAAACCCGGTTTGGTTAGTGGGAAACTCGGGGGTGTATTTTTTTTAGAGTAGGCAAAGGTAGGCTGCCTGCCTTTTGTTTACAAACCAAAAATGTTAAATTTTAGAGGCATTGTGGCCAATTGACGACTTTTTGTAAGGCAAAATCCATGTTTGGCAAAATTGCCTCGGCGGGTAGCATCCGTGTCCCATCCCACCCACAAGCGGCAAAAAATCGTAAATCGTAAATCGCTCTTCGTAAATCGCAAGTCATCAAAAGATACCTTTGCGAGGATTTTTCCATACTAATCCTCGCCAACGACATGAAAGACGTCTGTATCCTTTTGCTGTTTTTGTTTTTGTCAAAAACCGCTTTCGCCCAACTTCCCCCGATGTGCCAAATCCCCAACCCGCCCTTGGCCAAAACCTGCGCCACAGCCTGCATCCTGTGCGACCTGGACGGCTATGCGTCCACCACCACGCAAACAACTCCGGGGCAACAAATACCCGGCTATTGTACCCAGGTGGTGCACAGCATGGGCTACATCGGCTTCGTAGCCGGCTCCACCAACCTGACTTTCGACGTGACTGTCGGGAACTGCACCACAGGAAACAGCATCGAGATGGGCTTGTACCAAACCGACGACTGCCAGACGTTCAACTTGGTCGGCGATTGCAACACTGCCATGTTCACGGGCAACACGTATTCGTTCACCAACACCGAACCGCTACATCCCGGCTGCCCGTACTTCTTGGTATTCGACAACAACGGCCCCGCCGCTTGTGCTTTCACCGTGGCGGTGACCAGCGGCAGCGCCTCCGCCCCGCCGGTGGCGCTGCCGGAAGTGCCTGAAGGCTCAACGGCGGTGTGCCCCGGCTCGACGGTGGTGTACACCATACCGCCCATTGACGGCGCCTGCCACTACCGCTGGACGGCCCCGCCCGGCGCCACGATCAACGGCCTGCCTTCGCCGCTCCACCTCGACCACGATGCGGGCACCAGCGTCACCGTCACCTGGGGAAACCAGGGCGGCCAACTTTGCGTGCGCGGCGTGAATCCCTGCGTCACCGGTCCCACGGCCTGCTTGCCCGTCACCGTGGCGCCGATCCCGCCTACCGTGTTGCCGCCGGTCACCATTTGCAGCGGCGAATCGTACGACTGGTTGGACGGCAACGCCTACTCCACCACCCAACTGCTCGCGTTCACCTACGTCACGCCCGAAGGTTGCGACAGCGTGGTGCGGCAGCAACTGAGCGTCCGGGCGCCGATCGTCACCAACCTTGGCGTGCTGCGGATCTGCGAAGGCGATTGCGTGGAGGTGGGGAACAACCAATACTGCACGCCCGGCTCTTTTTTCGAGGTGCTCCCTTCGGCGGCGGGCTGCGACAGCACCCTGTCTTTTTTCCTGATTGTCGTGCCCGTACATGCCCAGATCGCTCCGCCCGACACCATCACCTGCCTGCAAACCGACGTGCTGCTCGACGGCTCCGGCTCCATCGGAGACCAGTTTGCTTGGTTCAATGCCGCGGGCACGGGTTTTTCCACCGACACCACGGCGCTGGTCGGCGACACCGGTTTGGTCACGCTCATCGTCACGCGCATTTTTTCCGGAATTACCTGCCGCGACACCGCCACGGTGATCGTACCGGGCAATGTTCAGCCCCCACAGGTGTCTGCATTTGGCGACAGCATCACCTGTGTGCGGCCTGTTGTCCCCATTGGCGGCACATCTACTATTCCGGGAACCACATTCGCCTGGGCGGGCCCGAACGGTTTCTTTTCAACCGTCGCCGATACCATTGCCGTCATCCCCGGCACGTATGTGCTGACGGGAACCGCGCCGAACGGCTGCGCAAGGCAGGATACCTTGCGGATCGTTTCCGACATAGCGCTTCCGGCGGTATCCATTGCCCTGCCGGATACGCTCACCTGTGCGCGGGATTCGGTTTTTTTGCAGGCAAACGTCTCTCCCGCCGGCACAAGCCTAGCGTGGTCGGGACCGAACAGTTTCTCCTCCGATTCGGACACGGTGGCGGTTTTTGTTCCGGGCGACTACCAGGTGCTGGCACTGGCGCCAAACGGCTGCGCCGACACGTTTTCGGTTTCGGTTTTTTCCGATACCCTGGCGCCGCAGGTACACGCGTCGGGCGACACGATCAGTTGCTCGCAGCCATCCGCCGGACTCTCGGGCATGGCAACACCGGCAGGCAGCACGATGACTTGGGCCGGGCCGGGCGGTTTTTCTGCCAACCAGCCGGACACCGCCACCACCCAACCCGGCCTGTACCTGCTGACGGCCACGGCACCCAACGGCTGCACCCAAACGGATTCCCTGCTTGTGATGGCCGACACCGCAGCGCCCCAAATTTCAGTGTCCGGCGCCGACACGCTCACCTGCGCGCAGGACACGGTGTTCGTCACCGCAAACCTGGCTCCAGCCGGAAGCAGCGTGGCCTGGGCTGGGCCGCAAAATTTCAGTTTCGGCGACACCGCTGCCGCGCTTTCGGTGCCCGGGTTGTACAGCCTGATCGCTACCGCCCCGAACGGATGCTCGGCTACCGCCACGGTGGGCATTCCCGCCGACACCCAAACGCCTCAGGTGAGCGCCACGGGCGGCACCCTGACCTGCCTGCAAACCGCCCTGACCCTGAGTGCCAGCATTTTGCCGGCAACCAGCACGCCTGCGTGGAGCGGCCCGAACAACTTTTCCTCCACCGCCATGAATCCGTCGGTTGACATACCCGGCACATACACCATCACGGTTACGGCGCCCAATGGCTGCACGGCATCGGCCACGGCGACGGTGCTGGCCGATGCCTCCATTCCTTCGGCAAGCGCGGGCGGGGGCATCATCACATGCGCACAAAACTCGGTGCTGCTGTCGGCCACAGTGCTGCCCGCCGGCACGCAGTTGCAGTGGACCGGCCCGCAGGGATTCGTGTCCAACCAGCCCAACCCCGCAGTCGCGCTCGCCGGAACGTACACGCTCACCGCCACCACGGCAAGCGGCTGCACGGCCACGGCTACGGCCACGGTCGGCATAGACACCGTGACGCCCTTGCTCAGCGTAACGGGCGGCGCGATTACTTGCAGCCAACCGACCATCGGCCTTTCCGCCAACCCGACGCCCGCCAACGCGGCCATCGCTTGGAGCGGGCCTGCGGGGTTTTCCTCCAACCTGAACAATCCCGCCGTGTCGGCGCCCGGCGCTTACACCGCAGTTGCGAGTTTGCCCAACGGCTGCACGAGCCAGGCAACGGCAAATGTGGCAGCCGACACCGCCGCGCCGACGCTCGCGCTTGGCGGAGGCGTGCTGACCTGCACGCAGCCCGTGCTGAACCTGAGCGCGACCGTTGCGCCCGCCGGCAGCACGGTGTTGTGGTCGGGACCGCAGGGGTTCAGTTCTGTCCAGACCAACCCAAGCGTGGCCATACCGGGCGCCTATTCCGCTACGGTTACCGCCGCCAATGGCTGCACCGCTACGGCCAATGTGCTGGTATCGGCAGATACGTTGCCGCCCCCAATCTCGGCTACCGCCGACACCTTGCGCTGCTCCCACCCCGTGGGTACCGTGCTGGCAAACACATCCGCCGGCGCTGCCCTGCTGTGGTCGGGGCCGCAGAATTTCAGTTCAACGTCAAGCGCCCCCTTGGTGACCATTCCGGGCAACTACACCGTGGTGGCCACGGGCGCCAACGGCTGCACGGCTCAGTCCACTGCCTTGGTGGGCATTGACACCGTAGCGCCCCAAGTGAGCGCATCGGGTGGTTTGCTGACCTGTATGCAGCCACAATTGACGCTCACGGCTACTGTGCAGCCCGCCGACGCGGGCCTGTCGTGGACGGGGCCGCAAGATTTTTCTTCGACCCTTTTGCAGCCCGTGGTGTCCGTAGCCGGAACGTACACCTTGCTGGCTACCGCGACCAACGGCTGCACCGGTACCGCCACGGCATCCGTTGCGGCGGATACCGGTTTTCCGCAGGTGTCGGTCTCGGGCGGCACCCTGACCTGTTCGCAAACCGCACTGACCTTGATGCCCGTTTTTTCGCCGCCGGCAAGTAGCGTGGCGTGGACGGGGCCGCAAAATTTCAGTTCCAACCTGCCCAACCCGACCGTGAATCTGCCGGGCACATACACGATCACGGTCACCACGGGCGCCGGCTGCACGGCCACGAGCCAGGCCGTGGTGTTGCTCGACACCGTTCCGCCGACCGTGACGGCCACAGGCGGCACGCTCACCTGCACCCAGCAGGTTGTAAGCCTGTCGGCAAATGTGGCTCCGGCGGGCAGTCCGGTGTCCTGGCAGGGGCCAAACGGGTTTGCGTCCACTGGCTTGACCCCGACCACAAGTATTGCCGGGTTGTACCAAATCACCGCCACGGCGCCCAACGGGTGCATTGCCTCGGCCACGGCCACCGTAGCAGCCGACACCACAGCGCCGCAAGTGTCGGCGACGGGCGGCACGCTCAGTTGCCTGCACCCCTCGATTTCGCTTACCTCGACGGTGGCACCCGCAAGCAGCATGCTGCTTTGGAGCGGCCCGCAACAATTTTCCTCCAACCTGCCGAATCCGGTGGTGAACCTGCCGGGGACATACACGCTGACGGCGACGGCATCCAACGGCTGCACGGCAACGGCGACGGCGACGGTCGTTGCCGACACCGGATTGCCGCAGGTGACGGCAACCGGTGGTACGATCACCTGCGCGCAAATGCAAGTGCTGTTGTCGGCCAATGTGATGCCGGTCGGCAGCGCGTTGCTCTGGAGTGGGCCGCAAGGGTTTTCGTCCACGCAGCCCAACCCGACGGTGAGTCTGCCGGGCACGTACACGCTCACGGCGACGTTGCCGAACGGATGTTCCAATTCGGCGACAGCCACCGTGGCAGCCGACACCGTTCGCCCGACCGTGGCGGCCACCGGCGGCGACCTGACCTGCCTCGTGACCACGGTTTTTCTGCAAGCCGTCGTCGTGCCGGCCAACAGCCAGATTGCCTGGTCAGGGCCTTCGAACTTTTCGTCCACACAGCCCATGCCGGCGGTAGCGCTGGAGGGGAACTACACGATCAGCGTCACCGCCGCAAACGGTTGCACGGCGATGGCGCAAGCCGTTGTGACGGCGCACAACCAGCCTGCCTGGACCCTGAGTCTTGGACCCGACCTGATGCTGGAGGAAAACGGCTGGGTATTCCTCCAGCCGGTAACGGATTTGCCCACCGGGCAAATGGCCGGCGTATTGTGGGCTTACCCATCGGGGGCGCTCGGTTCGCCCTGCGATACCTGCCTGAAAACGGCGTTCAGAATCGGCGAAACCGGCACCTTGAGCGTACAAATCACGGACCTGTTCGGCTGCATCCAAACAGCGTCCGTGCTGATCCGGGTACGGCAGGGCATCTACGCGCCCAATGTGTTCGCGCCGGAAAGTGCTGCCGGGAACCAGTTGTTTGCGCTGTTCCCGGGGCCGGAGTCGCAGGTTTCCCTGATCCGGAGTTTTCGCATTTTCGACCGCTGGGGCAACCTGCTTCACGAGCGAACCGGTGTGGGCGTCAACCCTGAATCGCACGGCTGGGACGGGGTTGCCCGCGGGCTGAAATGTTCGCCCGGCGTGTACGTGTGGTTTGCCGAGATCGAGTTCGAGAATGGGAGTGTGCAGGTGTTAAAAGGCGATGTGACGTTGGTGCGGTAAACCCTGTGGTCAGTACGCCAACTCCACCTCCTCCGATGCCGCATAGCCGATGCAGGTGTTTACGAGCGCTCCCGGCCCTTCGCGCCGCGTTTGTTCCACGAAGGCTACTTCCACCGCGCCGCGCACGCAGCGGGCCAAGCAGGTGAGGCACACCCCGCTCTTGCAGGTGTATGGCAGTTCGATGCCCTGGCGCAGGGCGCCGTCGAGGATTGTTTCGCCGGAAAAAATCGAAAACTCGGAGCGGTGCCCGCCGCGGTCGGTCACGACGATGCGGTGGACACGCGAGGGGTCCACCGGTCGGGGCTTGAGGCGCGCATCGGGCACGAAGGTTTCCTGGTGGAGGTTTTTTTCCGGAAAATCCAGCACGCGGAGGGTCATGCGGGCCATGCGCATGAGGGCATTGGGGGCGCACAGAAACACCTGCGTGCCGCTGCGGTCGCGTGCCGAAATTTTTCCACTGAACAGTTCCAGCAGGGATTTTTCAAACAGCGCGTGGCTCAGGTGGCCGAGCACGGCGTGCGGCGCGTTTTTTTCCCGGCTGAAAAAATAGGTACAGGAAAACCTGTCGGGAAATGCTTCGATCCAGCGGTCCAGTTCTTTTTTGAAAATCGTGCCCGCGCTGTCGCGGTTGGCGTAGAGCAGGGCCACCGGCACATTTGGCCAAGCATCCGTGTCGAGCAGCCGTTTCAGGTGGCTCATGATCGGCGTTATGCCGCTGCCGGCAGCCAAATAAACCAGGCGGCGCGGTGGGCGCGCGGGCAACACGAACCGGCCGGCAGGTTCTGCGGCAAGGATATGGTCGCCCGGCTCGGCCTGTTGCACGAGCCAGGTGGACACCGCGCCGTTCGGCACGCGTTTCACCGTAATGGCGGGCCGGGCGTCCACGCCCGGGCAGGTGCTGAACGAGTACGCCCGGCGCTCCTCCTTTCCGCCGACTGCGCGAATCACTGGCAGGTACTGCCCCGGCTGATAGGTCACCGGAGCGCCGGCGTCCGGTTCCAGTACCAGCGTGACGGCCTCCGCTGTTTCCAGACGTTTTTCGATGATGCGCCAAAAATATTTTTTCTCCATGCTACTGCGCTGTCTGTTCAACACTCATCGCTCATCGCTCATCGCTCATCACTATCAAAACTTCCAGTATTTCATCAGCAATCCCGCGGCCTGGTGCAGGTACATCTCGTAGGTTTCCCAAATCCGCAGGCCCGAGGTGGTGGGCGTTTCGGGGTGGGGCATGGGTTCGCCGTTGACCCCGGCCACGAAGTTGTGCACGCAGCCGGGCAGTTCCTCCACGTTGTAGCCGCCCTCCAGCACGCCGAAGACTTTTCCGGGAAACGTCGTTTGCAGCGTTTTTCCGATCCAGTGAAAAAAATTGCCGGTGGCCCGCAGTTGCAGCAGCGGATCAAACTGGTGCGCGTCGAAGCCGGCGGAAGCAGCCACCACATCGGGCTGGAACTGTATGGCTGCCGGCAGCATGTACTCCACGGCGTGGCGGAAAATATCGTCGCCGCTGCCGCCGGGCAAGGGGCAGTTGATCGTAAACCCCTTGCCTTTTCCCTCGCCGATCTCCACCGGCGAGCCGTTGCCGGGGTAGGCCGGGTACTGGTGCAGCGACCAGTACATGACCTGGTCGGATTTGTAAAAAATGTCCATCGTGCCGTCGCCGAGGTGCCCGTCGAAGTCGAGAATGAGCACGCGTTTGCCCGCATTCACCGCCTTTTGGGCAGCCACGGCCACGTTGTTGAACAGGCAAAACCCGTGCGCGGCATCGCGGTAGGCATGGTGGCCGGGCGGGCGCACGAGGGCAAAATCGCCGCGTTCCATGGCCAAAACCGTAGTGCCCACGGCAGCAGCGGCGGCGCGGAAACTGCCGGCAGAGGTGTTGGTGTCGCCGTCGAGCGGTTCGGCGGCGGCGCTGTGGCGGCGCACGGTTTCGATATGACTTTTCGGGTGCACGAGATGCAGGTACGGTTCGCCGTCGGGCAAGTCGGGCATGGGTGTCAGGTCGCCAAAGTCGAGGATGCGGCGGCGGTTTTCCGGGTGCGTGGCCCCAGTATCGTGGTCGAGTACGGACGGATGGTAGAGGATGTTCATGGGCTGTTGGCTATCGGCCGTTGGCTATTGGCTGTTGGCCAGGTACAAGGGCAAATGTAGGGTAGCGAGAAAAAGGGCACGGGAAAATGTGCGGAGTCCCTGTACTTTTGCAGTAACCAAGACTCTGTTTGTCATCTCCGTACACTCGAGCGTTGATTACGCATTATTCACCGGCTAAGCCCTGAAAGGGCTATATGTTTATAGCACTGAAATTTGGCAGTTCCGAGAACCCCGAAGGGGTTTTATGTTAGGGTAACGTTCTGACATACAACCCCTTCAGGGTTGGCACTCCTATCGTTTTTTTCCATCTATAAACATACAACCCCTTCGGGGTTTTGGGTTTTGCTTTATGAGTTCACAACGCTCAAGAATACTGGGATGCCAAACGAGATGTCCTCCTAAATTTTTATAAAAACATGGTTACGAAACGCTACATCCTCCTTCTGGCAACCTGCCTTTTCTTCGCCTGCGGAGACGGTACGGAGCGTATCGTGCAGGAAAAAGTAGCCGAGCGAGTAGCCGAATTCCGGAAAAAGGAAGCGCCCAAGTGCCGGGCCGCCCTCTTGGTAGAGGCCGGACGTATGGCGGATTCGCTGCTGCTGTACGAAGCGCTCCACGAAGTGAACGACTCGCTTCGAAACCTGCACCCGTTCCGGCCTGTGAAACCGCCAAAAATTCCACCGATAGACTCACTGGTAGTTAAGCCGCTCTTCGAGGGTGATGGAAAATGAACCAGGAGTTTTTCCGTGTCAGGCAACGCGGGGCGCGTGCCGGGCGTCCGGTTTGGGGCATGGGTAATTTCTGTGAGCGAACGCATTGGTCATTGTACATTGGGCATTGTACATTGGGCATTAGGCATTGGGCAATTCGGAATGTACCATGTACAATGACCAATGTACAATGTACAATTTTTGCCCTCTTCCTCCCCCTCTTCCTCCACGCCCAAGCCCCGCTCTCCAACCTCCGCACGCGCACCCTCGATGCCCGGCTGCCCGTGCTGGTGCTGGACACGCTCAGCATTGCCCCGCCGCTGATTTCCGTGACCGATTCGGCCACCGGACAACTGCTCGACGCGACGTTTTTTTCGTTGGAAAACAACCGGCTTCGCATAGACACCGCCCGGCTGTGCCAAACGGCTCCCGACGCTGAACGGCTCGTGGTGGCGTACCGCGTCCTGGCCGCCGACCTGGCCGCACCCTTGCGGCGGCTCGACACTACCGCCATCCGGCGGGCTATGGGCGACAACGACATCGCGTTCGACTATACGCCCTACACCCCGGCAACCAAACCCTGGGAATCCTCGGGCCTGGTGTCCACGGGCGCCTACACCCGCGGGCTGAGTTTCGGCAACAACCAAAACCTCGCCTTCAACTCCAACCTCAACCTGCAACTCAACGGACGACTCGGCAACGACATCGAAATTACTGCCGCCTTGTCCGACAATTCCGTGCCCCTCCAGCCCGACGGCACCACGCGGCAGTTGCAGGAGTTCGACCGCATTTTCATCCAACTCAAGCGAAAAAACCACGCACTCATCGCGGGCGACTTCGACCTGACCCGCCCCAACGGCTATTTTTCCAACTATTTCAAACGCGTGCAGGGCGGCATGCTCCTCTCCGAATTTTCCAACTCAACACTCAAAACTAAAAATTCAAAACTCCGCGCAGCGGCAGCCATCTCGCGCGGCAAGTTCAACCGCCAGATCATCGCCGGGCAGGAGGGCAACCAAGGTCCGTACCGCCTGCAAGGCGCCGAGGGCGAGCGCTTTATCATCGTGTTGGCCGGCACCGAAAAGGTGTTTGTGGACGGCATGCTGCTGCGCCGCGGCCTCGACGACGACTATGTGATGGACTACAACCTCGGCGAACTGACGTTCACGCCCCGGCGACTCATTTCCAAAGACAGCCGTATCATCGTCGAGTTTGAATACGCCGTGCAGGCCTACCTGCGCTCTACCCTGCTCGCCGATGCCGAGCACCAGCGCGCCAAAAGCCGTTTTTACCTGCACGCCTACTCCGAGCAGGACAGCCGCAGCGCGGGCGGTGCGCAAGACCTGAGTCCCGAACAGCGTCGCCGCCTCGCCGAGGTGGGCGACGACCTGCTCAGCGCCTACGCGTCGGGCATTGACACCCTCGCCGCAGACGCCGTGCTCGACCCCGGGCGCGTGCTGTACCAGGCTGTGGACACCCTCGCTTGCGGCCTGCCGGTGTCGGTGCTCATGTATTCCACCGACGTGGAAAAGGCCCGTTACGCCGCGCGGTTCACCGAGGTGCCGCAGGGTCAGGGCAACTATGTGCAGGTGCTGTCGGGCGCCAACGGGCGCGTGTTCCGCTGGGTGGCGCCCGACCCGGCCACCTGCCAGCCCACGGGAAATTTTGAGCCGGTGGTGCGGCTCGTGGCTCCCGAGGCGCGGCAACTGTTTGCCGCCGGCACCGAGTGGACACCTTCGAAACATAGCGCCCTGCGCGCCGAACTGGCCCTGAGCAACCGCGACCTCAACCGCTTTTCGCCGCTCGGCGATGCCGACAATGCGGACCTGGGCGGGTTTTTCAGCCTGCGGCAAAACCTGTTTCCCGGCGCTGCCGCCAACGGCTGGGACGTGCAGGCCAACGCCACGTACGAATATGCCGGTAAACGGTTTTCGCCGCTAAATCCCTACCGTCCCGCCGAATTCGTGCGCGACTGGAACATCGGCACGGCCGACAGCGCCTCCACCGAACACTGGGCACGGGGCGGGCTGAGCGCCGCGCGCAAGGACTGGGGTACCGCCCGCTACGAGTTCGGAACCTTCGTGCGCGAAGGCCGCTACGACGGCATCCGGCATTTGGCCCAACTGCGCGTCCAGCGCGGGGGATTCGACATTTTGGCGGAAGCCAACATCCTCGGCTCCGACGGGCCGATGGAAAACACGAACTTTTCCCGGCCCAAGTTCGACGTGGGCAAAACGTTTTTCCGGCCCGACAAAAAACCGCTGTTCAAAGTCGGTGTCTATGGCGAACGCGAGCGCAACGAACGCCGCTCCGGGAGCGCCGACACGCTGAACAAAGCCAGTTTCTGGTACGATCTGGGGCGCTTGTACTGGCAAACCGTGGAGGGCGCTCATCCCTGGAAATGGAGCGCCGGCTGGATGCACCGTAACGATTACCTGCCCAAGGGGCCGGATTTTTCGCAAAATACCGCCGTGGACGAAGTGAACCTGAACGGGTCCTGGACGGGCAACCCTGCCGGCGGCGCCACGCAGTCGCTCGCCTGGAACGTCTCGTGGCGGCAACTCCGGGTGCTGGATGCGGAACTGACTACCCTCGCCCCGCAGGAAACTTACCTGGGACGCATGGACTACTCCGTGTCCGCCTGGAAAAACGCGGTGACGTTCACCACGGGTTACGAAATCAGTTCGGGCCAGACCCCGCGTGTGGAGTACAACTACCTGCGCGTCAACCCCGGCGAAGGCCAGTACACCTGGGTGGACCGCAACCAGGACAGCGTGCTGACCGTGGACGAGATGGAGATCGCCGTGTTTCAGGATCAGGCGAGCTATGTGCGCGTGGCCGTGACTACGCCCGACTACGTGCGCACCAACAACACCGGGCTGAACCAGAGCCTGCGCCTCGACCCGCGGGCGCTGTGGGTGCAGTCGAAAAAATCGTGGCAGCGGCTGTTGGCGCGGTTGTCCATCCAGAGCAACCTGCAGATCAACCGGCGGGTGCTAGCCGGCGCCCGCGACGAGTCGGCCTGGAACCCCTTCGACATCGCCGTGGCCGATACGGCGCTGGTGGCGGTGTCGGCCGTGACGCGCCACGTCCTGTACCTCAACCGCGCCAACCCGGCCTGGGACGCCTCCCTCGCCTGGGCCGACAACCGCAGCCGCTCGGCGCTCACCACCGGCGCCGAGAGCCGCCGATTGGCCGACTGGACGGTACACGGGCGCGTCAATTTCAGCCAGACCTGGAGCGCCGAACTCGACCTCGTGCGGGGCCGGCGCGACAACGACAGCGAGCAGTTCAACACCCGCGACTACACCGTGGGCTATTGGAAGGCCATTCCCAAACTGACCTGGCTGCCTACCCGCTCCTTCCGACTCGTGGCCGCCTACACTTGGCAGGACGGGCGCAACGCGCAACCCTCCGGCGAAACGGCCCGGCAAAACGACTGGAGCGCCGAACTGACCTGGAACCCACCGGGCAAGGCCAACAGCAGCGGCTTCCGGGCCGTGACCTCCCTGCGTGCGCGGGCCAACTATGTGCAGGTGGACTACTCCGGCGCGCCCAATTCCCCGGTGGCGTACGCCATGCTGGACGGCCTGCAAAACGGCAAAAACTTCCTGTGGAGCCTGAACCTCGACCGGCAACTGTCGCGCTCGGTGCAGCTCAGCCTGAACTACGAAGGCCGCCAAACGGGCGAAAACCGGGCGGTGCACGTGGGGCGGGCGCAGGTGAGAGCGGTCTTTTAGTTTTGAGTTTTGAGTTTTGAGTTTTTGAACAGTCTTTAGCCTTTCATCATATTCCGAAGCGCCTCTACATTGGCGGCTTCTTCAAAAACTGCCTTGACGGGAATGGCAAAACCGGGGATGGCATAACTTTCGATGATGTGGCCGTACTGGTGAATTTTGGCAGGAAAATATTCCAGATCGCCAGCGGGCAGGATATACTGTTCGATGCGCATTTTCGCCGGGTCTAGGATCCAGTACTCGCGTATGCCGTGCAGCGCGTAGTCGCTTTTTTTGATGTCCCGGTCAATGGTCGCCGTTTTTCTGGAAATGATTTCGACCACGAAATCGGGCGCCGGAAACAGCACCTGGTCATCGGTGAATGCGGCAGCTTTTTCAGCAGCGAAAAAAACCAGATCAGGCTCGTAGTCATTGCGGGTAAGGGAGATCATTACTTTTTCGACACCCACTTGTCCCAATTTGTTCAGGGAAGCAAAAAAACTCAGCAGCCTGGAAAGGAGGGTGGATGCATTCCAATGCCGGCGTTTTACCGGAGAATGAATCACAATTTCTCCGTTGATAAATTCGGCCTTGGTATCCTCCTGAATCCATTCGTAAAACTCCTGGCGCCGCTCTTTTTCCTCAGCGAGTGTTTTTTGGATATGCTGAAATTGGAGCACCGCGTCGGGGCGATCCAGTATTTGTTCAGCAAGGGAGAAACCGGAATGATCCATCGAACTGGTGATTTACTTGCAAAGATAAACATAAGTATCACACTTTTGCCCATGCTCACAATCGCCACACCACATGACATCCCCGCGCTGCTGCCCCTCGTAAACAGCGCCTACCGCGGCGAAGCCTCCCGCCGGGGTTGGACCACCGAAGCCGACTTCCTCACGGGCGATCTCCGCACCGATGCCGATGATATGGCGGCGCTCATGGCCCGGCCGGATGCCGTCATCCTGCAGGCTACCGACCCCGATGGAAACCTGGTGGGCTGTGTGTTTCTGGAAAAACGCGGCGACCGGCTGTACCTCGGCATGTTGTCCGTGTGGCCGGAATTGCAGGGGCAGGGCATTGGAAAAGCGCTCTTGCAGGGCGCCGAACAACGGGCCGCAACCCTGGGCTGCCCCGCTATTTTTATGCGCGTGCTCTCGCCCCGGCACGAACTGTTCGCCTGGTACGAACGGCACGGCTACCACCCTACCGGCGAACGCGAACCGTACAACGCCCCACCCAAATACGGGGTGCCACAGGTGCCGCTGGACTTCGTGGTTCTGGAAAAAGGGCTGTAGCCCCACCCCATACCGCCACCTACCCACCGACACCTGAAAAATTTTGTTATCCGCCGCTTGGCTGCGCCAAACGCCTGTGTTACCTTTCGCAGGACAAAACAAATACCAATGGGACAAAAACCCGACGCTGCGATGACGACCCGCGCCCCCGCTTCCTGCCCTGCAGTTGGAGGCGGGGGCGTGTGCGTCCGTTGCGGATATAAGCATCGGGCGGCTTCGTTCAACTCCCTTGCATATGCCATCGAGCCTTTGGCATCGTGGGAAGGGCAAGATTGTGCGGCTCGACGGCGAATACAAGGCTAAAAGTTATAGCGAATCGTGAAATGAAGACAGAACCACTAATAGACTACTTCAACAACCTGCTTCCACTTAGCGAAGAAGAAAAATCTGTGGTGGAAGAGGTTTTTAAAGAGCGAAGAGTTAAAAGAAGACAATTTATCCTTCAGGAGGGTGATATATGTAAGTATAACACGTTCGTAATTGAAGGTTGTTTCAGAATGTATACTGTTGACGAAAAAGGCAAAGATCACAACCTCCAATTTGCCATTGAGAATTGGTGGATTGGAGATATTGGCAGCTTCCATTCAGAGAAACCCAGCAAACTATATATTGAAGCTTTAGAGAACTCGATTATTCTTCAATGTAAAAAGGAAGACCAACTCAAACTGTTTGTTCATTATCCCAAATTCAACCGGATCTTCAGGGTTCTTGCTGAAAACTCCATGGTGAGTCTTCAGAATAGAATTTTACAAAACATAAGCTCGACAGCAGAAGAACGCTATCTTGATTTTGCGGAACGATACCCACATTTCTTCCATCGCATTTCCAATGTTCAGATTGCTTCTTATCTGGGCGTAACACCAGAATTTCTCAGCACCATTCGGAAGAAAATCACAAAATCTTAATTTACATTAAGGTTCTTTCTTAAACTGCCTTATAGGTGAGCGTGCTTCACCTCCTTCATCTTTGCGGAGTTGTTAATCTTTAAAAATATTTCATTATGGAAAAGAAAATAATTGCAGTAGTTGGTGCCACGGGCCTACAAGGGAAAGGAGTGGTAAACGCTCTAATTAAGGATGGTACCTTTAGAGTAAGGGCCATTACCCGTAACCCGGATAAATATGAAGGCAACGCTGAAGAGGTGGTACAGGGTGATTTAACCAGCATGGAATCATTAACCAATGCCTTCAAAGATGCCTATGGTGTTTTTGTGGTTACCAATTTTTGGGAAGGGGCGGATGAATTGGCACAGGGAAGCACTGCCGTTGAATCTGCAAAAAAAGCCAATGTGAATCACTTCATTTGGTCAACCTTACCAAACGTTGAAGAAATAAGCAATAGCCAGTTTGATGTCCCTCACTTTACGGGCAAAGCAAAGGTTGACGAATTGGTAAAGAATGCAGGGTTTGCAAACTATACATTTGTTCAACCACCATTTTACTTTCAAAATCTCACAGGCCAATTAGCTGCACAGCGGCAACACGACGGTTCCATTGGTTGGATACTCCCAATAGACCCAAGCAAAAAAGCGATCCACATGGCAGACATTAACGACCTGGGAAAAGTAGTTGCAGGGGCGTTTTTAAACCCACAAAAGGTAGGAGATGGAAGTTATTTATCGCTTGCAACTGAATTGAACAGCTTCAATGATGTTCTCGCAGCCTTCAAAGAAAATGGCAAGGAATTCAGCTTTAACCAAGTGCCAGGAGATGTGTTTTCTGGGTTTTTCGAAGGAGCAGGAGAGATTACCCAAATGCTCGCATACTTTGAGGCTCATACATACATGGGTGAAAATGCTGATGAAAGAATTCAATTGGCTAAAGAAATAGCAACGGAAGACTTCACATCTTTAAATAATTGGATTAAACAAAACGTCAACTAATATGAAAGGAATAGCAATAGTAGCAGTAGTGGTTGCGACAATAGCTTCATGCAGTCATAGAGAAAACTCAAAATCAAATACCAACCCAACAGAAAATATTGAAATCATGGAAAAGCAAGAAAAGCAAAAAATAGAAGCTCTACTGAGCGAATATGAAAAATCATTGAACACATCAGATCCCAAATTAGCTCAATCACTTTACACGAAGGATGGAATTTTTATGCCAACAGAAGCACCATCAGGAATTGGTTCTGAAGGCATTTTGAAATCTTACGAGTATGTGTTTTCCCAAATCCAACTGAACATTGAGTTCTTCATTGAAGAAATTCAAGTGGAAGGAAACATGGCATTTGCGGTAACAAGTTCAAAAGGCACTACACTGATTCATGCCACAGGTGATACCGTCCCTGAAGCAAACAGGGAACTCTTCGTTTTTGAAAAGGTAGATGGTGCATGGAAAATTGCTCGATATATGTTTAACAAAACGGAACCAAAGAAATAATACACTCGCTACAACTAAGCGCCTGTGCTCATTCGCCCTATATGGGCAAACGACACAGGCGCTGAATGTTCGAAAACCCCACGCAACATCGTCATCTTCTGCGCCATCAGCCGCGACGGGCGGCCTTGCCCGCAAGGGGCGGGCAGCCTTCGCGCCCGGCTTCGGCGCGGGCGGGTACTGAAGGGCCGCTGCCGGCACAAGGAATAATTCGCTCGGAGACAGTAAAAAACCGGAAAAAAGCCCGAAAACCATTCGTCCAATGCTTTCTCGTATTTTCGCCCGCAAAAGAACCTGCCATGGCAGTACATGATCGGGTATTTCAAAAACTGTTCGAAGCAGCCGAGATCGCCAAGTTTTCGCCGGACGATAAAGTCAAGTACGAAGAAAGTTTAAAGTACTACCGGGATTTGAAAAATGTGGTGGATACTTCATTTGATGAGGGTAAAGCTGAGGGCAAAGCCGAAATTGCCCGCCAAATGAAGGCAAAAGGAATGGATTCCGACCTAATATCAGAAATAACCGGCCTCACGGCGGAGGAGATAGAAAGGCTGTAGTACCATTGACTCGCATTCGTGGCATACGTGCCACGGGAGGCCCTCTCACCGCAACACCGTCACCCCGCCGGACACCCGGCCTGTCGTGCCGTCGGCGTAGGCCACCTCCACGACATACGCGTACACGCCCGGCGCCACGGGTTGCCCACGCCAGGTACCGTCCCAGCCCAGGGCTTCCACATTGGGGGCGAAATGCTCCCGGCGGAACACCAGCCCGCCCCAGCGGTCGTACACCTCCAGCCGCAGCACTTCTGCCACGTTGGCCCCGGCGTATACCGTGAAAAACCGGTTGGCGCCCGCCCGGTCGGGCATCATCGCATTGGGCAGATACACCTCGTTTTGCGGTTTTTGTTGCACTTCGATCAGCATCTGATCGGTCGCCGTACAACCGGAGGCGTTGGTCACGGTGAGCGTGTACAGGGTGCTTTCGGCGGGAGCGGCCACGACTGCCGGGCAAGCGGCACAATCCAGTCCCGTAGCCGGCGACCAAGCGTACTGCACCACCCCGCCCGATGTTTCGGCCTGGATTTGCAGCGATTGCCCCTGTTCGATCAGCGTATCGCCCGGCAGCGAAACCGATACCAGCGGGGGCACCGTCAACTCCGCCGTTGTTTCCCACAGGCAGCCTTCCGGGCTGCGCACGCGCAGGATGTGCGGGCCTGCGGCCAGACCGGTGTAGCTGGGTGCCGTGCCGAAAGGCGCTCCGTCGAGGCTGAACACGGCCCCGGCCGGCGCAGATTCGATGCTCAGGCGGCCATCCGCCTGGCCAAAACAGGTGGGGTCGAGCCATAGCAGATCGGCCTGCGGTTCCGGTACTGTCTGCACGTTGACCGTCACGACGGAATCGCAGCCGCCGGCAGCCGGAAACGTTTGCGTGTACGTGCCCGCAACGGAAATGTATTGCCCGAACACCAGCACGGAATCGCCGGCGCAGAGGATTTGGCTCTCGTTCGTGTACAGCGCCGGCAAAACCATCAGGGAAACCGTGTGCGTGGAGTCGCAGCCGTTTTGCGCGGGGAACGTTCGGGTGTAGGCGCCCGCTGTGGTGACGTGTTGCCCAAAAATCAGACTGGAGTCGCCGGCACAGATTTGGCGCGACTCGGATGTCTGGAAAACCGGCAACGCCTGCACGGCAATGATCACCACCGAATCGCAGCCTCCAACAGCCTGATACGTTCGGGTGAACGTGCCGGACGAGGAAACGTACTGCCCGAATACCAACACAGAGTCGCCGACACACACGACGAGGTTTTCATTTGTTTGCAACACCGGCAGCACCGACAGCGCGATTTGGTGCACCGAGTCGCAGCCGTTCACAGCCGAAAACGTCTGCGCGTACATGCCCGCCGCAGTTTCGTAGTTTCCAAAAATAAGGGCCGAGTCGCCCGCGCAGATCGCGCGTTGTTCCGTGGTCTGGAATACCGGCAATACCGACAGCGCGATTTGGTGCACCGAGTCGCAGCCGTTCGCAGCCGAAAACGTTTGCGTGTACGTGCCCGCCGCAGCTTCGTAGTTTCCAAAAATCAGGGCCGAGTCGCCCGCACAGATCGCGCGTTGCTCCGTGGTCTGGAATACCGGCAGCACCGCCAGCGCAATCTGATGCACCGAGTCGCAGCCATTCGCAGCCGAAAACGTTTGCGTGTACGTGCCCGCCGCAGCTTCGTAGTTTCCAAAAATCAGGGCCGAGTCGCCGGCGCAAATCGCGCGTTGTTCCGAGGTTTGGAACACCGACAGCACCGCCAGCGCGATTTGGTGCACCGAATCGCAGCCGTTCACAGCCGAAAACGTCTGCGCGTACATGCCCGCGGTGGTTTCGTAGTTTCCAAAAATAAGGGCCGAATCGCCGGCGCAGATCGCGCGGTACTCCGAGGTTTGGAGCATCGGCAGCACCGACAGCGCGATCTGGTGCACCGAGTCGCAGCCGTTCACCGCCGAAAACGTCTGCGCGTACGTGCCCGCCGCGGTTTCGTAGTTCCCAAAAATCAGGACCGAATCGCCCGCACAGATCGCGCGTTGTTCCGAGGTTTGGAACACCGGCAATACCGACAGCGCGATTTGGTGCACCGAGTCGCAGCCGTTCACAGCCGAAAACGTTTGCGAGTACATGCCCGCCGAGGTTTCGTAGTTTCCAAAAATAAGGGCCGAATCACCCGCGCAGATCGCGTGTTGCTCCGAGGTTTGGTACACGGGCAGCACGGCCAGCGCAATCTGGTGCACCGAATCGCAGCCGTTCACAGCCGAAAACGTCTGCGTGTACATGCCCGCGGCGGTTTCGTAGTTCCCAAAAATGAAGGCGGAATCACCGGCGCAGATCGCGCGGTACTCCGAGGTCTGGAATACCGGCAGCACCGCCAGCGCAATCTGGTGCACCGAGTCGCAGCCGTTGGCAGCCGAAAACGTTTGTGCGTACACGCCTGCGGCGGTTTCGTAGTTTCCAAAAATAGAGGCCGAGTCGCCCGCACAGATCGCACGCTGCTCCGAGGTTTGGAACACCGGCAGAACCGACAGCGCGATTTGGTGCACCGAGTCGCAGCCGTTCACAGCCGAAAACGTTTGCGCGTACACGCCTGCGGCGGTTTCGTAATTTCCAAAAATAAAGGCCGAGTCGCCGGCGCAGATTACCCTCTGTTCCGCCGTTTGCACCGGCTGGTTCACCTCAATAAAAACCGTATCGAAACTGAAGCAGCCGAGCAGACTTTTGGCCTGTACCGTGTACGTGCGGCTTTGAGGCGGCTGAGCGGTGGGGTTCGGGCAATCGCTGCACGACAGACCCTCGGCGGGAAACCACGTGTACTCCGAAAAACCGGGAGTCGCCTGGAGCAGCAGCAACGAATCCGCACAAATTTTCCGGTCGCCCCCCAGATTCACAACACCGGCCGGACTGAGCGCCACCACCACCGTATCGCGGTACACGATGCCGCAGTGGTCGGTGGCCTCCACCCAGTACGTTCCCGGCTCGTACACCGTGATGCTGGAATCGGCGGACAGGTTCGACCAACGGTATTGTTGAAAACCCGCGCCCGCAAGGAACGTCCATACGCCGTTTTCGCACACCTCCACGTCAGGGCCGAGCGCAGGTGGCGGCAGCGCAGGGGGCAGGTCAAAACTCGCGAAGTTGTTCGCGTAGTTGCACTCTGAAATATTAGTCAGGGGAAAATCGGCGGGCATATCAAACGGCGTGGAGTGGTTTCCGTTGTCGTTCACCACAGCAAAAATAGTCGGAAACGGAACCTTGGGGAGCATCACCAGGATTTCGGTGCAGCTGTCCGGCAGAACCGCACTTGTCAGCGCAGGTGCGGCAGCCAATCGAGGCACAGCCGTAGTCGTGGGATCGCCACCGACGTAAAACCGGATGGGAGTACCGGCGGGAAGGGTATCCAGCCCGATGTTGCACACCCGCAGGCGGACTTCGACTTGGCCGCCGGCACAGCGGGTTTGCACTACGTCAAGCGCCGCGTCGGGCACATACTTGTAGCCGTTGTTCGTGGCCGGTACCGGCTGGCCCAGCACCACGTTGAGGGGCCGGTGTTTGCTCCCGGGGGGGATTTCTGCCGTGCTGTTTTGCGGGATTTTGGGGATCGTCAAGTCGTCGTTCACCATGTACGGCGCGTAGGAATACTGGTTCCAGAGGCGGCGCGTGGGTTTCCAGGGCAGGCTTTTTGAGAGATCGGCGCCGATAACCCGCAGGCTGGCCGCATTGACGCTTCCTCCGCCGCCGCCTAACGTATTAGCCGAAGCGGCGAACACAATCTCCGCCGCGCCGTCATTGTCCACATCGGCAATGGTGGGGTACTCCATATTGGTGCCGCTGTTGCCGGCAAGGGCAAACCAGGTTCTGTCGGGACGCACCCCGGCCGGAAACGGCGCATTGCCGCCGTAGATCACCCGGAGTGAATCCTGGGTTCTGGCAACGAGTTCCGGCCGGCCGTCGCCGTCAAAGTCGAAGGTGCTTACTGGATTGGAAAATCCGGACCCATCGAAAATGGGTACCGACCACCAGTAGGGATTTGCCGGGTTGGCGACGGCGGCGTTCAGGTTCAGACTGTACAAACGCATCGCCGAGCCATAAAAAATTTCGGGCAGGTCGTTGGCAGCTCCCATTTTGGTGTCGTCAAATACATTGGCCACGGAGACATGGTATTCCGAACCATAGTAGCCCAGCGCCGGAAAATCGAATTTCCAGATAAACTTTTTGGCATTCCAGGCATACGCATACCCGGTTGGCGGGTTAGTTGCTACCCGAACCCGGGTAATAATGTCGAGTGTCCCGTCGAGGTCTATATCGGCTACCGCGACAGGTCCGTCGGGCTGTACCGAACCGCCAGGGACGGCATCCACCGTCCGCCGGGGAATAATGGCGCGGGGATCGCCATCTATGGGGGTATCTGCCAAATCCACGCTGAAAATCGTGTTTCCGGTCACCAATTCCAGCCCTTCGCAGTCGGGGTCTCCGTTGCAGTCGGCCACGCTGAGCAGGTCTGCCGCGAACGATTGAAGATGTGGCGCCGGGACTGGTACCGGCGTAATGGAAACAAGTTTGTTCAATCCGGGAGCAGCATGGTTGATCCAGTACACCTGACGACCCACGTAAATTTCCGGACGCCCGTCGCCGTCAAAATCGGCCAAACCCGGCCAGATGTTTTGACTCAGCAGTTGATTGTTTTCCATGGTGAGGGTCATCGGAGGGTTACTTGTAGGATCGTAGCCGGAGTACACCCGCAGGTGCGAATTTCGGAACACGGCAATGAGTTCCGGAATACCGTTGCCGTCGAGGTCGCCGACAGCCGTAGCCTCTTGTGGAAAGTTTCCGTTGATGCCGGAGAATAAAATTCGCGCGGGATTGGCTGAATTGCTGCCGTCGCCTTTGTAAATCAGGATGTCCCGTGGGGAAACGACGGTGGGAGGACTGTAGGTCGTCACGATGATTTCCGGGATATTGTCCTGTTGTGGGTTCAAATTAGCCACAATAGGCAGGCTCCAGTCAAAAATATTCGTTTGCGCCGAGCGCCATTCTTCCTTGCCCACTACCTTGGGCGTTACGGGCGGTACGGGGATGGCGCAGTCGGGATTGGCACAGGGGCAGTCCACTACATCCTCGCAATCCGTCAGGCCATCGCCGTCATCGTCGAGGTTGTTGGTACAGATTTCGGGGCAGGTATTGACCGCGCATACTGTGGCAAGCGGCTGGGGCAGCACCTCGGATATGGTTTGCACCGATTGCGCGGCCACCGGCACTACCGGCATTTCCACCGGCACGATGTTCGAAACCGTCCATTGCGGGATAGCCACATCGAGGGTAAATGACTCGTTCACACAGTCGTTTGCCGTAGGCGGTTCCAGGGGCGTTTTCAGCAGGAAAAACTTGTTGTTGGCCGCATCCAGTCCGCTGAAGGTGAACGCGTGGTTGCTTTGCACAACCACTTCGGGGCCGTTCAGGTGGAGTTCCGCGCGCGATTTTCGCCACAGCAGGTTGCCGTTTTTATCTAATTTAAGCAGCACCAAGCGGGTTTGCGCTCCACCCGTTTCCTGTCCGTACGAGATGAGGTACCCGTCGGGCAGCACATCCACGTTGGCCTTGTCCACATGCGACGCTTCCGGGATGGCAAATCCGCTGTAAAACACCCGCGCGGTAATCGGCTGCCCGTTCAGATCGGTTTTCAGGAAATACAGGTGCAGGTTGTATGCGCCCACCGCTACCAGCGAAGCGTCGGACGCGTCGTAGCGGATGTCTGCCAAGTCGCGCAGTTGGCCATTGAACACGCCCGACGCCGAAAAACTGTAGCCCCTGCTCCAGAGGGCATTCCCAAAGGCGTCGAATTTGGTCAGCATGGGGGTATTGGTGTTGTAGTTGCCACCCACGGCGTACAAGTCGTTGTTCACCCAGGCGCTTGCCCGCACAAAGGGCACCGTCCCGATCCGGTAGTTTTTTTGAGCCAGTATGTCGCCCGTGGCCGGGCTGAACGCGAGCAACACGACCTCATCCGTAGGACTCTGCGGGAGGCCCGGATTGGCCACACGGCCAAACACCGAGATGAGTTGGGTCACCGGGTTTTCGGTGAGGTGCCAAGTGTGTACGTTGCGGGTCGGGTGCGAGAGGTTTTTGTACCACGCCGGTTGCCGGGTTGTGCAGTTCATTTTGGCTACATAACTGAATTTCTGCACCGAACCCTGTGTGGTCACTACGCCCCGGGTAAACACCGCATCGCCGTCGTTGGCGGTCATGGCATCGGTGATGAACGTGAATTCGGGGCCTTGAAAACGCCAGTGGTCGGTCAGTTGCCCTTCCGACGAATAGCGGACAAAGTACTGGTCGCCAAGTTTGCCGCCGATTCCGAGCAGGTCGCCGTCGGGCAACTGCAACAGATCAAGCCCCCACAGGAAGGGGTTGATCCCGAGGTTTTCGTAGGCCATCGTTTTGAAAAATGAACCCGCACAGCCGGACACATCGGCCACGTCAATGGTTTTGCAGGCAATCGCCTGGCAATACGCATCGTTGGCCGTCAGGCACACTGTATAGGCCCCGGGACTGGAAAACACCTGGCTCCACACAGAGGCGTTGCCGGCAGGAGTGCCGTTGAGCGTCCAGGAAACGCCCGTGGCGCCCACCGCTTGGCTGCTTATCAGAACGGTGTCGCCCGCTTCCGGGTAGGTGGGGCCGAAGAAAAAACCCACCTGCACCCCGCAAATGACGAGCAACGTGTCGCTTTGTTTGTCAAAACAGTTGGGGTCGGCGCCCTGCACTACGAGTTGCACGATGTATTGTCCCGGAACCGTGAATATGTAATTCATGACCGGCTGATCGCCGGCGGGCGCGCTGTTGACGGTCCAAGCCCAGGTTTGCACGTTGGGGCTGGAGTTGGCAAAATTCACGCTGGTGCCCGCCGGCAGCACCGGTCCCGCCGATGCCGTGAACGCTGCCGAAACCGGCGCCGTGCAGGGGTCGAGGCAGCCTTGGGATTCGAGCAGGCTGGAACGCGCTTCGTTGAAAAAGAACTCCATGCGGTCGCTTTGGCCGGCGCTGAAGGCGTTGTAACAGGCCAGCGTAGCGTAGTCCATGTAGTTGATCGTCATGTCGGGCTGGTCGGTGCTGAAGCCCGATTGCGTATCGGTGGAGCAGGTGTTGGCGGGGGTGCCGCAGGGCAGCCAGGCGGTGGACTGGTCGGGCGGGGTGTCGCACACGCGGTCGCCGTCCTTGGCACAGTCGGCGTTGGTGCAGCCGCCCTCGAAGGTGTGGTACAGGCCGAGGTAGTGGCCCGCTTCGTGGATGAGCACGCCGGTTTCGGCTTCGTTGCTGCCAAAAAACTGCGCTTCCATGACGATGCCGTCTATGTCGGTGCCGTGAGCAGCGGGGAAGTACGCATAGCCCGCCACGCCGGGGCCGCTGCTCTGGCTGGTCACCGAGCGCACAAGCCAGACGTTCAGGTAGTGTTCGGGGTTCCAGCGGCTGAGGTTTTTGAGCGGCAGGTCCTGGGTTTCCATGATCATGTTGGTCAGCGGCGAGGCGAGGCGATTGATGCCGCTCGTGGCCGAGCCGTCGGGTCTGCGGCGGGCGAGGCAGAAGCGGAAGGGCGTGGCCGCGCCATTGCCCTGATCGTAGTAGCCTGTGTTGGCAAAAGCGTCGTTGAGCATCTGGATCCCCGCCGCCACCTGTGCGTCGGAGATGTTTTCCGCGCCGTTCTGGTGCACGATGTGTACGACCACGGGGATGGTGTAGAGCGCGGCGGCGGCGCCTTTGGCGGCTTCCGTTGTGCCCTGCGTGAGCCGGTCTTGTCGCTGCTGTTCCCATTGTTCGTGCAGGGCACGCAGGGCGGGTTGTTGCTCAAACAGCCGCAGACGCATGGGATCGGCGCCGCAGGAAAAGGACTGGCCGGCGAGCGGCGCGAGGGGCAAAGCAACAAGAAAACCGAAAAGGCAGCGGCGGGTAAACGGGAGCATGCACGAAGATGTTTTTCGGGGAGATGCGCGGGGTGGGAGAAGCGCTGTCTTGGGGGTAGGTTTTCACCGCGGAGGCGCGGAGGCGCGGAGTTTTTTTCGCCCCGACTCCGTGCTCCTGCTGTAAAAAACAACCCATCAAGGGGATATTCGTCATCCAGCCTTGCTCGCGGTACGCGCTCATGGAACTTCGGTACGCGAATTTACTTCTGCTCCTGTTTCTTCCCGAAAAGCAAAAAGTCGCTGCCCGAAAAATTGCACAAATACAGGTCGGGTACCCCGTCGCCGTTGAAATCCGCCATTTCCATGTCAATGCCGTCGCCTCGAACGCCGGGTGGAATGACCCGGTCTGTTTGTTTCGCAAAAAAGCCCTTCCCGTCGTTGAAATAGGCATCGTAACTGCTGCCGAAACTGCTGCCCGTGAGCAGGTCAAGATCACCGTCGCCGTCGAGATCGCAGAAATCGGCGTCCACCGTGTGCATCTTTTCCTGCGGTAGGCGGGCCGCGGTTTCGTCGCTGAATCTGCCTTTGCCGTCGTTGAGGAACAAGCGGTTTTGGCTGTCCTTGGTTTTCAGGAAATTGACGTTGGCGAAAAACAAATCCAGGTCGCCGTCGCCGTCCACATCGCCGAAATCCGCCTCGCGGGTTTCCCATTTTCCCGATTCAATAGGCAGGCGCGCCGCCGTTACATCCTGAAAAAAACCCATGCCGTCGTTGAGGAACAATTGGTTGTCATCCTCGTTGCCCACGATCATGTCGAGGTCGCCGTCGCCATCCACGTCGCCGAGGTCAATGTCCTGGGTGGCTTTGGCGCTTTTGGGCATGCGGATGGCCGTCTCGTCCTTCCAGTTGCCCTTGCCGTCGTTGATGAGGCAAAAATTTTGCCCGCCCTTGCCCTGCCGGTCGGGTGCGTTGCCGATGAGCAGGTCGGGAAAGCCGTCGCCGTTCAGGTCGGCCGCCTCCACCGCGTTCGAGGTGCCGGTAACGGGCAATTTGTACGAAACATCCCGGAAAAAACCCTTGCCGTTGTTTTCGTAGTACTCGTTCACCTGGTCGTCCTCGCTGACGAAAATCAGGTCCGGGTCGCCATCGCCATCGAAGTCGGCAATGGCGATGTCTTCGCTGTCGCGGCGGTTGAGCGGCAATCGTGTTTGGGATTCGTCCGTGAATTTTCCCTTGCCGTCATTGATGAGCACGATGTTGTACGCGTGCTCGTTGGCCACCACGATATCCAGATCGCCGTCGCCGTCCAGGTCGGCGGCCTTGGCATCCATGCTGCGTCCCTGGAGCGACGTGACCGGCAGGTGCGTCGCCGTCACATCGGTGTAAAACGCAGACTCGTTCCGGTTTTTACGCCGTACCCGCTCAAACGGCTGCCCCTCCCGCCAGGCAGGGAAATGGGTGCTCCGGCTGAGCAGGCTGCCGGCCAGGAACACCAGTTCGGCATCCTGCCAAATCCCGCTGCAATCGAATTCCGGTCCGTACTCGTCCGTCACCTGATGGTATTTGCGCATGTAGCCGGCTATTTGCTGCTCCCAGGCGACACTGTCGTGGCCGACGGCCCCCACCGCAAATTCCGCCGGGATGCCCACCTCCACCAACGGGAAGTGGTCGGAGCGGAAAAAGATGTTGTTGCGGATGTTGTCCTCCGTGTTGGGCACCAGCACGCGGCCCTGCTGCCGGGCGGCTTCTTCGAGGTAGCCGTCGAGCTCCGAGCGCCCGTACACCACGCCCGTCACGTATTTGGTTTTGCCGAAGGGAAAATGGGCGTCCATGTTGAAGGCCGCCACCGTTTTTCCGAGCGGGAACAGCGGTTTGTCGGCGTACCCGATCGCCCCGAGCAGGCCCATTTCCTCGGCGGCGGTGGCCACGAACAGGATGGAGCGCCGGGGCGGTTCGGGCAGCGCCCGATACGCCCGTGCAATCTCGAAAAGCGCCGCCGTGCCGGAAGCGTTGTCCACCGCGCCGTTGAAAATCACATCCTGCCCGTCCTCCGACGGTGCGCCCATCCCGACATGATCCCAATGGGCGGTGTAAAGAATGACCTCGTCCGCGAGGTCGGTGCCGGGCAACAAGCCGACTACGTTGTGCGTGGGCAGGTCCCGCCAGCTGTTGGAAAACGAAAAACTCGCCGTCACGGACAGTCCCATCGCCCGAAAACCGGGGCGCAGGGCCTCCTGTTCTGCATCGAACTCCTCGTGTCCGGCCAGCCGGAACAGTTCGGCAGCCGCTTTTTTCGACAGCAGCCCGGCGAAATCGAGTTGGGGTTCGGTTGGGTCTTTTTTCAAAAAGATATCGCCCTTTCCGTAGCTGTTTCCCAAAGTTTCCCAGTTCCAGAAGTTGTGCGGCGGTTGTTTGAAAATGACGAAAACGCCCGTTGCGCCGCGCTGCATCGCTTCGTTTCGTTTGTAAAAACCCTGTCCGTACAGGTTGGCAGCGGGGTCGCCTTTCCAACGGGTCGTGTCGGTCGTGTATTCATTCGGAGAGCCGCTCAGCAGCACGACGATCTTGCCACGGACATCCACGCCGGCGTAATCGCTCCAGCCCAGTTCAGGCGCGTGGATGCCGAAGCCCACAAAAACGAGTTCCCGTGTTTCGGTTCGGATGTGCCCGGATGCTTTCCGCGAACCGATCAGGAAATCCTTTTTCACCAGCAATTCAAGGTTTTGTTTTTTGCCTGTCAGGCGTATGCTTTCGGGCGGAGCGGTCGTGAATTCCGCCAGCGGGATTTTTTGCAAATAGCTATCGCCGTTGCCGGGCCGCAAACCCGCCAACCGGAACTGTTCCTCCACATAGCGGATGGTTTTTTCCTCGCCGGGCGTACCTGGTCGCCGGCCCTGGTACGCGTCGGAAGCAAGTATTTCGATGTGGCGACAAATAGCCGCTTCGGGCGTGGACGCCGCGTTGTTTTGGGCCGACAGCCGGACAATTGCCAGTGCCAGCAGCACCGTGCAGCAGTTTTTTTTCATGTTGTGTGATTTTTGATTTACCGGGAGCCTACTTTTTTAATGGAAAACCCGAATTCCACCTCCCCCTCGCCGGCCATTTTTTGGAACAGCGCTTCGCAGGCCCAGCGTGCTCCGTCGGGCGTCGTCACCGTCCAGGTGGAGGCGATCCGGTCGGCAGCAAGATCCTTTTTTTTCAGTTCCCAGTTGGTTTGGTTCAGTCCTGCCGCCATATCGGTGAACTGCTTGTAAAATTCCGATAGCGGCTCCTTGCGTTTGACCTGGTAGCGGCTCTGCCACTGGTTTTCGTCGCCCTCGTACAGCAGCACGTTCCGCCGGCCCAGCGGTGGGTTGAAATCCATGACCCGGGTCAGGTGGATGTCGGCGAGTTTTCCGCGCACCCATTTGCCGGAGGGGTCCCAGTGGTACTCCATGTTGTTGGCAATTTCACGCGCCCGACCCTCGCCGAGCATTTGCGACACGACGTACAGGGCGCCGTCGAGGCCCGCCGACAAGCCCCCGGAGGTTACAAATTTTCCGTCGGCAACAAAACGTTTGTCGCCCACCGGGATCAGGTTCGCCGAGGCCATCGTCAGGTGGTCCACCATGCCGGCGGTGGTCGTCGCCCTTCGGCCGTCGAGCAATCCGGCGGATGCCGGCACGAACGCCCCATTGCATACCGACAACACCCACTGGGCACTGTCGGCGTGCGCGAGCAACCACTGGATTTTCGGGTCGCTCCGGGGCAATACGTGCGGCACACGTCCTCCGGGAATGACGAGGACATTGGCCCTTGGGGCTTCGCTGAGCGAGTAATCGGGCAGCACGTTCAGGTTCATGGCGGTGACGATCGCGCGTTTTTCCTCCGCCACGGTGAACACCCGGAATCCCGCTTGTCCGAATACCTCGTACGGTGCGCTGAAGTCTATGATTTCCACGCCGTCGAAAAGCAGGACGGCGACTTGCGGGCGCTGCGCCAACCCGTCGGCACAGGCCAGGAGCAGTGTCAGCAGGCTGAGGAGAATTGTGTTTTTCATGTCAGGGACGGTTGAATTGTCTGCAAAAATGCGGGCACAGCCCCTGCGCGAAATAGTACAAATTGGACACGATCAGGCCATACGTTCGGCCAACAGCAACCGCTGGTGGGCGCCGATTTCGCCTATGCCTGTTTTGTAAAACTCCTTGGGCGTCAGGTGGGTAAATTGTTTGACTTCCCGGATGAAGTGCATCTGGTCGAAGTAGCCCGAGGCGTAGGCCAGTTGCGTCAGCGAGTCTTGCATGCGGCGTTCGCGGTGCAGCAGCGTGGCGTTGAAGCGGGTGATGCAGCAGTACGCCTTGGGGCGGAGACCGACGAATTTCCGGAAGAGGCGTTCCAGCCGTTTGTATGGCATCAGGAATGTTTGCAGCAGATCGGCCACCGCTACCTGTCCGCGATGCCGGTGGATGCAGTCCAGGATTTGTTGAACCAGCCGGTGATCCGGTTCGATGCCGCACGCCAGGCGGCGGGTAAAATATTCGTCCAGCAAGGTTTTTTGATCCGGGGCCGAGGCGGCAAAAAAGAGCCGGTCTTCCAGTGCGCCGACATCATTGCCCAGCACCTGGCCCGCTTCGGCGAAGGTATCTGTCAGTTCGTGGGCAGGTATCCGGGTGAATGCCTTAAGGCCGTGGGGCTGAAATTTCAACCCGAAACAATGCAGACCGGGCAGGTTGAACACATAGTGTACGGGCCTTGTCTTTTGGCCGAACACATAACTGCCGCCCAACTGGTGGCGTTCGCCGGCCCGAGCGGGACATAGCCGGGTGAACCGGGCATGTTGCACGAACATCAGCCCGGAAGTGCCGTCGGGGATGACCAATTCCGCCAAATCGGCGGCATCGTTTACCCGCAGGGAAAAATAGCAGGCGATGTACTCGCGCAACGCCGCGTGGGGGGCAAATTCCTGATAGTGCATGATACCCGACAGGGACTTGTTTGCGGTGCGGAGGTTGCTTGTTTGCATATTGGTGATCGCAGCGCACGCATCAAAATCGCCCCGCCAGAGGCACAAGCCTTCCGCCCGTTTTTTTACAATTCACTCTACGATTCCCATTGTCTGCAACTTGGAGCGTAGTGGAGTGAAGCGCGCTATCAATGTCGCCTCAACACCCATCCACAGGCGCCCGCACGGCATAAATCACATTTCCCGAAACGGCGAACTCGAACATCATCCCCTCCGAGGCGGGGAGTATGAGCTCCCAGGTTTTGCCTTGGTCGGCGGAACGGTAGATGCCGGCAGGGTGGCTGCACAAGAGGTATTCGCCCGCCTGTTGGACGCTGGAAATAGACGGGGACGGCAAAAGTCCCGCATCAATGGGCTGCCAGGTCTTGCCGTTGTCGGCAGACGTGCGCACCCGCCGCGTCTCCATCTTGCCGTTGTAGGTGATGGCGGCGATCCCGCTAGCGATGCGCGTTGTTTCGATGCCCACACCCCCTTCGGTGAGCACCCAATTCCAGTGCTCGCCGCCGTCGGTGGAGCGCAGCAAGCCCTTGAAACCGGCGGCAACCAGCACGCCGCCCGATTCGACCATGTTCAGCACCATGCCTTCCTGAAAGACATGCTTCCAGCAATGGCCGTTGTGGCCGGACTTGAATATCCCGGCATCGCAAGCGACGAAAACGGCGCCGTCGGGGGTTTCCAAAACCGAGCGTACCGACTTGTCCTTCAGGGGCGTGTGTGCGGCGGACCAGATTCCGGGCAGGATTTCCTGATACAGCCCGTTCCACATACTCAGGGCATACGTTCCGGCCCGGCCGGGGAAAATGCCCGTGATGTGGTCTTCCAGAAACACCGCCTTTTCCCAAAGCGGGGCGGCGGTGGCGGCAGTACTTTGGTACATGCCGTTCTCGGAGACCAGATAGACCTTGCCGCCCGTGGAAAAAATGCCTCCGGCCTTGTAGCCGACGGGCAACCCGGAACCGGCGCCCTGCCAGGTTTGTCCACCGTCGGTGGACCGGTACACTTGGTCGGCAGGCAAGGCTTTGTTGGGCGCCTGCCAATGGATGGCCTGGAAGGAAGACGCGATACTGGCTTCTACCGGCAAAGAAATATCCGTCCCCTGTTGACAGGCCGCGAACGATTGAAAAAAGAGCAAAAAAGCGAGGATACGCATGACGTCGTTGGATTGGTGAAACAATACGGCAAAGGTGCGGGCGGGCTGCGAGCAGGCGGCTTTTCGGGTGTAAAAGGATGTAACGGAAATGTAAAATTTGAGAAATTTGCACTTCGCTACAGCACGATCAGCGAAAATCAACCACCACACACCATGCCCGACACACCAGCCAAACCCACCCCGATAACGACCTTCACCGAACAGCCCGAGGTGCAACAGTGCCTGAAGGAACTGCGCGAGCATTTCCACGCCGGCAACCCGCTCGTGGTGTCCGACGTGCTGGACGAGCATGGCAACCAGTATGTGAACCTCGTGCAAAAAGGCGGCGGCGTGCTGGGAGTGGCGCTCGTGGGCTACACCTACGTGCTGGAGCAGATGGGCATCCGGTTCATGCGGATGGCCGGCACCAGCGCGGGGGCTATCAACACCGCCCTGATGACCGCGGTCGGGCGCAAGGAAGACGCCAAGTCGGGGCGCATCATCGAGATCATGGGCGCGCTCGACTTTTTTTCCCTCGTGGACGGCCACCCCTCGGCGCGCTGGTTCATCAAAAACCTGATCACGCACAAGGACTTCACCACCAAACTCAAACGCCGGGCGCTCCTCGTCACCGGTGTCCTCGTGCTGCTGGTACTGGCCGATTTTGCCCTGCTCAGCCTGGAGCACCCCTACCCTGCCCTGCGGCATTGGACCCAGGTCTGCTTCGTCGTCACCGGTTTCGCGCTGGTGGCGTTCGGCACGCTGGTTTTTTACATGGGGCGGCTGCTGACCCGGCTCAAAAACGCCGGTTTCGGGATCAACCCGGGCGATTTTTTTTACGACTGGATCAAAAAACAGTTTCTGGAAAACGGCGTGAAGAACGTCACCGACCTGCGCAACAAGGCCGGCCAGCCCATCCCCGGGCTTCACATAAGACCGGGGGTGGAGCACCCAAAGGGCACGCAGGGACTTCAGGGCGACGTCACGTTCATCGCCTCCGAACTGGCCACGGGGAACAAAATCCAGTTCCCGAAAATGTGCGACCTGTTCCGGAAATCCGAAGACATAGACGACCTTGAGCCGGCCGGTTTTGTACGGGCATCCATGGCCATTCCGGTTTTTTTCGAATCGTATTTCATCAACGTCCCGACCCGGTCGCCCGAGATCAAAGAGGCTTGGCTGCGCACGTTCAACGAAAAAAATCCGCCCGCCGTGGCCCGGCTCGTGGACGGCGGGTTGTTGTCCAACTTCCCCATCAGCCTGTTTTTCAACCCGCACATGCCGACGCCCCGCCTGCCCACCTTCGGCATCAACCTGAACGACAACCCCGGCGGCGCGGGGGCCGGCGATACCAGCACCTGGGGCCTGGCCGGGTACATCGGCAGCATGCTGACCACCCTGCAAGGCCACTACGACAAGGACTTTCTCGCGCAAAACAAGGCATACGAAAAAGGCATCGGCACCATCAACCTCAAAGGGTTTTACTGGCTGAACTTTTTCCTGACCGAAAACGACAAAAAGAAAATGTTCCGCCACGGCGCGGAGGCGGCAACACGTTTCCTGAAAGAATTCGACTGGGAGGCGTACAAGCAGGAGCAAAACGCCATGCGCCGCGAAATCGCACGTTGACAAACCACATACGTTATGAACCTGTATTTTGAAATCGAACACGGTTGGATGTGGTTCTGTATCGCATCCGGCGCCACGCTGATCCTCGCATTGCTGATGCAGCACTACGGCGCCGACTTGGCCACCAAGGTGGGCGCCCGGCGTTCGTTCACCATCATTGACCTGGAGTTTCCGTCCAGCCCGAAGGACATCCCCAACACCATCAACGGCATCTTCGCCCTGTCCGAGGTCCGGCAGCAACAGGTCGTGCAGGCGCTGAAACGGAGCCTGTACCTCGACTTCCTGTTCATGCCCGCCGTGTACGGCACCATTTTTCTGTTGTGCATGCTCATCGCCGACAAGTGCGGCCCGTTCTCCATCGGGCGGACGTTTTTCGCCACTTTTGCCTGGCTGCAACTCGTCGCCTGGGCCTGCGACATTGCGGAAAACCTGATGCTGCTCCCGCGTGTCCGCAAGGGCGTGGAGCCGATGAAGCCCTGGGTACACAAAACCTACGTGCGGGTGGTGTGGCTGAAGTGGGGCATCGCGGTGGTGGGCATCGTAACCGCCTCCATGTTGGCGCTCTACTTCTGGGTGAAGGGCGATTACGACCCCGCCTCGCTGTCGTATCTGATGATCTTCATCGTACAACTCGCGGTGTTTTTCGCGATCGGATTCTTTTTCGGGAAGAAAAAGAAGGGTTGAAAACGATAACGCATGACCGAACACGAAGCCGGACAATACTGGAACCAAAACGCCGCCGCCTGGACGGCCCTCACCCGCGCGGGCTACGATGTGTACCGCGATCACCTGAACACGCCTGCATTTTTTGCCGGACTACCGCCGGTGCAGGGCCTGACCGGTCTCGACATCGGCTGCGGCGAGGGCCACAACACCCGCCTGCTGGCACAGAAAGGCGCACACATGCAGGCCGTGGACATTTCGGAAATTTTCATCGAAAATGCCCGAGAAGCCGAGGCCCAGCACCCTTTGGGCATCGCGTACCGGGTGGCAAGCGCCACCGACCTGCCCTTCGAAGATGCCTCGTTCGATTTTGCCACCTCATTCATGTGCCTCATGGACATCCCCGACCCCGGCAAGGCGCTGCAGGAGGCGCACCGGGTGCTCAAGCCCGGCGGCTTTTTTCAGTTCTCGATCACGCACCCCTGCTTCGACACCCCCCACCGGGCTAACCTGCGGAACCCGGACGGCAAGACCTACGCCATCGAGGTCGGCGATTATTTCAAAAACCTGAACGGCCGCGTGGACGAGTGGATCTTCGGTGCGGCGCCCGCCCGCCTGAAAGCGGCATACCAGAAGTTCAAGGTGCCCATGTTCAACCGAACCCTGACGCAATGGCACGCGTCCATCCGCGCGGCGGGCTTTGTGCTCGAATACCTCCACGAGCCGTATCCCGACGACGAAACGGTGCGCCGGTTCCCCTCGCTGCAGGACGCGCAGGTGGTGGCGTATTTTATTCATTTTCGGTGCCGTAAGTGAGATGGGGGGATTTCGAAAAAAAGGTGGTGGAAGTGCGCGTCAAACGCCAGGCTTGTTCTTGACACTTAAAATTGCAGGCCAATTGGAGCAGATACGGCGGCAATGGAACGAAATACTGTCCTTCCGAACGCCTCCCCCTCCTCGCACAAAAACCTACCTTTGCCAGAAACCGCCGCAGCGGGCACCGCCGGTCAGGTTTCGTCAAACGCCACATCCCATGTCCCAGGTCAAAAAAAAGCGCCCCAAAACAAAATCCGAACTGCACCCGCGGAACCCGCACCGTGCGCGGTACGACCTCGGGATGCTTGCCGCGAGCTACCCGGCACTGGCGCCGTACGTTCGGCCCAACCGCTTCGGCGACGAATCCATTGACTTTGCGGACCCCGAAGCGGTGAAGGTGCTGAACGCCGCCCTGCTCCGGCACTACTACGACATCGAGCACTGGGACATCCCGCCAGGGTACCTGTGCCCGCCCATTCCGGGCAGGGCCGACTATATCCACCACATCGCGGATGTGCTCGCCAGCTGCCACGCGGGCAAAGTCCCGACGGGCGAACGGGTGCGCTGCCTGGACATCGGCGTCGGAGCCAGTTGCGTGTACCCGATCCTCGGAAACAAGGCGTACGGCTGGTCGTTTGTCGGTTCCGACATTGACCCGGTGGCCATTGCTACGGCCAACAAAATCCTCGAAGCCAATCCGCACCTGAAAGCCGCCGTGGAATGCCGGTTGCAGCCGAATCCCGCTGCTGTTTTTACCGGGATCATTCAGCCGGGCGAACGTTTCGATCTGGCTATCTGCAACCCGCCCTTCCACACCTCGCAGCAAGCCGCCGAATCCGGAACGCTCCGCAAACTGCGCAACCTGAACCAGGAGAAAGTGCTGACTCCGACGCTGAACTTTGGCGGCCAAAGCAACGAGCTGTGGTGCATGGGCGGCGAAGCGAAATTCGTGCAGGACATGATCCGCGAAAGCCTGCTCTTCGCCAGTTCCTGTTTTTGGTTTTCGTCCCTGATTTCCGATCAGGACCACCTGCGAAACATCTATCGGGCACTCGAAAAAGCCGGGGCCACGAAGGTGGTGACGGTTCCCATGGGGCAGGGCAACAAAAAAAGCCGGGTCGTGGCCTGGACGTTTCTTTCCGAAGTGCAGCAGCATGAATGGCGAGAGGAGCGGTGGGGGTAAAATTTACCATTCCGGCAGTATGTGCCAACCGGCGACTGTGGCTACTGCAAATCACGGATAATTCGGACTTTCGCGGCCTGTTACGCCAATAAAAACAGGGTCACATTCCATGCAACGATACAACCTCAGTTACTGGGAACGCGAAACATTTTTCAAGGACTTCGATGTGGCCGTCGTCGGCAGCGGAATCGTGGGCCTGACGGCTGCCATGCACCTGAAAACGCTCGATCCCACCCTGCGCGTGGCCGTGCTGGAGCGCGGCGCTTTGCCCGCGGGCGCCAGCACCCGCAATGCCGGATTTGCCTGCTTCGGCTCCATGAGCGAACTGCTCGACGACATGACCCACCTGACCGAGGACGAGGTGCTGGCTGTGGTGGAAAAACGCTGGCGCGGCCTACAGCGCCTGCGCACCGTGGTGGGCGATGCCAATATGGATTTCCAGATGCTCGGCGGCTACGAGATGTTCACCGACGACGACGAGGACACCTTTCGCGCCTGTGCCGACCGGGTGCCGGATTTTAACCAAAAGATCGGAGCCATAATCGGCCATCCCGAAACCTACAAAATCGTGGACGACCGGCTGCCCCGCTTCGGGTTCCGAGGCGTGAAACACCTCATCCTGAACCAGCCGGAAGGGCAGGTTCACACCGGCAAAATGATGGCGGCCCTGCTGAAAAAAGCGGTGGAACACGACATCCATATTTTCAACGGCATCAACCTGATACGGCTGGAAGACTCCGCCCAGGGCGTCGAACTCGAAACCGAATCGGGTTGGATTTTGCGCGTACAGCGGGTGCTGGTAGCGGTGAACGGTTTTGCCAAAACCCTCCTTCCCGATGTCGAGGTGACGCCTGCCCGCAACCAGGTGCTGGTCACCCATCCCATCCCCGGCCTGCGCGTGGAAGGCTGCTTCCACTACGACCGCGGCTACTATTACTTTCGAAACGTGGACGGGCGCATCCTGCTCGGCGGCGGTCGGCACCTCGATAATTCCACCGAACAAACCAGCGAGTTCGGCACCAATGCGCTCATCCGAAGCGCGCTGGTGCAGTTACTCAAAACAGTCATTTGCCCCGGCCAACCCATCGAGGTGGATGCCTGGTGGACGGGCATTCTCGGACTCGGCCCGGTCAAAAAACCCATCGTGGAACGCTATTCCGACAACGTCGTCATTGCCGTGCGGCTGAGCGGCATGGGGGTGGCCATTGGTACGCTCATCGGGCAGGAAGGGGCGGAGATGTTGCTGGCTTAGTCGGCTGTTTTCCGCAGTTCCATCGTCTGCACTACGGTTTGGGTGGTAGATTTCCACACCTGAAACGATCCTTTGTTCTGGATGACGATCCAGGACTTGGCCAGGTAGGTGTTATTGCTCGTGATGGTGACCGATTCCTCGGTGTTGATCCAGTTGAAGCCCCGGTCTCCGGGCTGGCGCACGGTTCGGGTGAGTATGGACAGGTCGTTTTCACCGGTGCCGTTGTTGTTGAACCGGATCGTGCCTACGTTGAGGAATTCTTCTTTTTGGCCGCTTGGAAAGAGTTGCTCATAGCGCTCCACGTTCCAGTTGCCTACCAGCCGCCGTTGAAAACGCCGTTGAGCGCTACAGGAGGCGAACAGGATCAGGACAAGCGCCAGGGCGGTACATCGTACAAGTAGTTTGTTGGACATATTTGATTGCTTTCAGGCTTAAACGCCCGAAGCAGGCGGTATCATCTTTTACCGGGCATTTTACTTATTGCCGAAAACGCATCGGGCATCCCTGCCTAAGCCGGGATGCCCGATGCAAAACCATAAAACACTGGCTGTGTCAGGCCGTTTGCTCTTTCACGGTGAACACTTTACGCGCCACATAGACGGCGGCCAACAGCAGGGTGTACGAGAGGGTTGCGGTCATGGTTGTGTGTGTGATTGGTTCGATTAGTGATGAAAAGTATCCGGTTAGGACTTTGATTGACGTACGATTCGGCAGATCAGGTTGCACGCCGCGGTGAAATCGTTCGTAAAACGGACGGCGTTTTGCGAACGCTGCCGGCAAGGGATAATTTTTTTGAAAAAATTTTACACCGCTTGTTTTCAAATTTTCCCTGCAAATTTTTCCCGCCTTCGCCAAACCGGCCTACATTAACCGCTCGAAAAAAAAGTTTACAAACCAACATCAATTCCTCGCCTATGGCAACCTATGATACCAGTAAAATCCGCAACGTGGTGCTTGTCGGCCACTCCGGCTGTGGCAAGACCACCTTTGCCGAAACCATGCTTTACGAGGGCAAAGCGATCAGCCGTCGCGGCAACGTCGGCGACGGCAACACCCAAAGCGACTACACCCCGCTGGAGCAGCAGCGCGGCCACTCCCTCTTCGCCAGCGTGCTGCACTGCACCTGGAAAGACACCAAAATCAACATCCTCGACACGCCCGGCCTCGATGATTTCGTGGGCGAGGTGGTCACCGCCCTCAAGGTAGCCGACACGGCGGTGGTGCTGCTCAATGCCCGCAGCGGCGTGGAGGTGGGCACCGAACTCATCTGGGAATATGTGGACAAGTACGGGACGCCCTCGCTGTTCGTCATCAACCAGTTGGACCACGAAAAGTCCGATTTTGAACGCACGCTGGAACAGGCTATCTCCCGCTTCGGCAGCCGCGTACTGCCCCTGCAGTTCCCGGTCAACCAGGGCCCCGGCTTCAATGCCATCGTGGATGCCCTGCGCATGGTCATGTACGTGTTTCCCGCCGGCGGCGGCAAGCCCGAGAAAAAGGCCATCCCCGCCGAGCATAAAGACCGGGCCGACAAAATGCACAATGCACTTGTGGAAGCCGCTGCTGAAAACGACGAGGCCCTCATGGAAAAATACTTTGAAAATGGCACCCTCGACGAGGAAGACCTCGCGGCCGGACTGCGCACCGGTCTGGCGCACCACCAGTTTTTTCCTGTTTTCTGCGCCTCCGGCCTCAACGACATGGGTTCGGGCCGCATCATGGGCTTCATCCACGACATCTGTCCCAGCCCCGCCGACCGACCCGCGGCAGCGCTCGAAGGCGGCGGTTCCAAACCCTGCGACCCCAAGGCCCGCCCCTGCGTGTTTATTTTCAAAACCGTGAACGAACCCAAGGTGGGCAACGTGTCCTACTTCAAGGTGTATTCCGGCACGCTGAAAACCGGCGACGAACTCACCAACGCCGACAACAGCACCGCCGAGCGGTTCACTGCCCTGTTCGAGTGCGAGGGCAAAAACCGGGAACAGGTGCCCGAACTCCAGGCCGGCGACATCGGCTGCACGGTCAAACTCAAAAATTCGCACACCAACCAGACGCTCAACCCGAAAGGTTCCGACATCAAGATCGAGCGCATTCACTTCCCCACGCCGCGCATCCGTATGGCGGTGGTGCCGCCCAGCAAGGCAGAGGTGGAAAAAATGGCCCATGCCCTGCACTCCATCCAGGAAGAAGACCCTACCCTGCTCATGGAGCAGAGCATGGAACTCAAGCAGACCATCGTACAGGGCCAAGGCGAACTGCACCTCGAAATCGTGCGCACCAAGTCCGAACAAAACTTCGGCGTGCACCTCGAATACGAAGAGCCGCGCATCCCCTACCGGGAAACAATCACGAAGGAAGCCAACCACCCCTACCGCCACAAAAAGCAATCGGGCGGCGCCGGGCAGTTCGCCGAGGTACACATGCGCATCGAACCGTACTACGACGGTATGCCTGCCCCGCACGAACTCACCGTGAAAAACATCGAGGTGGAAGACCTCAAGTGGGGCGGCAAGTTCTCGTTCTGCTGGGCTATCGTGGGCGGCTCCATTGACGCCCGGTTCGTCAACGCCATCAAAAAAGGCATCATGTCCAAAATGGAGGAAGGCCCGCTCACCGGTTCCTACTGCCGCGACATCCGCATCAGCATCTACGACGGCAAAATGCACCCGGTGGACTCCAACGACATGGCCTTCCAGATCGCCTCCACCATGGCGTTCAAGGAAGCATTCCCGATGTCGGCGCCGCAAATCCTCGAGCCGATCTACAACCTCGAGGTCATGTGCGACTCCGAGTTCATGGGCAACGTCATGGGCGACCTCCAGACCCGCCGCGCCATCATCATGGGCATGGACTCCGAGGGCCACTACCAGGTCATCCGCGCCCGCGTGCCGCTCAAGGAACTGCACCGCTACTCGTCCACCCTGCGCGCGCTCACGCAGGGCAAGGCCAAGTTCAACATTTCCTTTGCCGACTACGCCGCCGTGCCGCCGGATATTCAGGCCAAACTCGTGGCCGAGTACGCCGCGCACGCGAAGGACGAGGAGCACCATTGAGGCAATTGGCTGTTGGCCATTGGTTTTTCGGGCAGCCGCAGGAAGGACGGGAACGTTCTTGCTGCGGCTGTTTTTTTTCACAACAACGGTCGCAGAACCCGCCACACCGTTTCTGCCACAATACGATGCCCGGCCTCGTTGGGGTGGATGCCATCGGAAAGGTTCAGTTCCGGCTCGCCGCCTACGTCTTCGAGTAGAAACGGAATCAATGCTGCACCGTTGGCCTTGGCCAGGTCGGTGTACATGGCAGCGAACTGCCCGGTGTAGGTCGGCCCCAGGTTGGGCGGCGCCAGCATGCCGGCCAGCACGATCTTGCAGGCGGGGTATTTGGCTTTCACCCGGTTGATGATTTCCTGGAGGTTTTTTTTCGACTCGTCCAAGGGCAAGCCGCGCAGGGCATCGTTGCCGCCAAGTTCGAGCACAAACACGTCCACGGGCTGGCTGAGAATCCAGTCCACGCGGTTTTTTCCGCCTGCGGTGGTTTCGCCGCTGTTGCCGGCGTTCACACAGCGGTAGGGCAGGCCGAGGCTGTCTATTTTTTGCTGAATCAGGGCCGGAAACCCTTTTTCTGGCGGCAACTGGTAGGCCGCCGTGAGGCTGTTCCCAAAAAAAACGATGGTCTTGCGGGGCTTGTCTGACTTCCCAGCAACAGTCGGGTCTGATTTGTCGCCAATGGCGGACTTGGCCTCGGGAGCCGGATTTTGGCAGGCGCCAAGGGCAACTAGAAAAACGAGGGAAACAAAACTGCGGCGTGAAAACATGGGCGTGTTGTGTTTTGGAAATACGGTGGAGGTTGAAAATTTGTACTGGTTGCCCTCAATGGCTGGCTCTTTGATGTACATAGCCCGAGGCGCCAACCCCGATGGGGTTTTATGTTTATAGACGAACGCAAACCCATGCTCGGAATCCCGAAGGGATTGTATGTTAATTTGTTACGCAGAACATACAACCCTTTCAGGGTTGGGCTGCCGGGAAAACCACCTTAACTATAAACATATAATCCCTTCGGGATTTCGAGCGCGGGTTTGCTCCTGTCTTTGTCCGGCAAAGGTACAGGCAGCCAACAGAAAGAACGGATAACCAATACAGGTGTTTGGCCTACTTTTGCGAGTGCCCGAAAACACACCCGAAAACACTCGGGCACTCATCGTTCATCACTCATCGCTCATCGCTATCAAACGTCCGTTACGCACCGCTGAAGAATATGTCCGGGGCATCCGCGCCGGCGACCGCGTCGTGCTCGCCCAGGCGATTACGCTGGTGGAAAGCGCCAGGCCCGAACACGTGGCGCTGGCACAGGCGGTGATTCGGGATTTGTTGGCAGCGGAAAATAGTCGCTCCCCTTCGCTGCGCATCGGCATCACCGGAGCGCCGGGAGCCGGCAAAAGCACTTTCATCGAAACGTTGGGCATGCGGCTGGTGGAGCAGGGAAGGAAGGTGGCGGTGCTGGCCATTGACCCCAGCAGTTCCGTCAGCCGGGGCAGCATCCTGGGCGACAAGACGCGCATGGAACGCCTGTCCGTGTCGGATCGGGCGTTTGTCCGGCCTTCGCCGGCGGGCGACTCGCTCGGCGGAGTGGCCCGCAAGACCCGCGAGACGATCTTGCTCGTGGAGGCGGCGGGCTTCGACACGGTGTTTGTGGAAACCGTCGGCGTGGGGCAGTCGGAGACTGCTGTGCACCGCCTGACCGATGTGTTCGTGCTGCTGTTGTTGCCCGGCGCCGGCGACGAACTTCAGGGCATCAAGCGCGGGATCGTCGAGATGGCCGATATTCTGGTGGTCAACAAATCCGACGGCGACCGCATCAAACTCGCCAACCAGGCGCGGGCACACTACCTGAACGCTACGCACCTGCTGCCACCCAAAGCGAGCGCCTGGGCGCCACGCGTGCTGGCGTGCAGCAGTCAGGAAGGCACGGGCATTTCCGAGGTGTGGGCTGCCGTTGAGGAATACCAGAGCCATGTATCGGCCAACGGCTACTTCGACGACAACCGTCGCCAACAGGCGCAGTACTGGCTGCGGGAATCGCTGGAGGCAGGGCTGCACGCCGCATTTTACGGGCACCCGAAAGTTCGGGAGCGGCTGAAAGCACTGGAACAGGAGGTGCTTTCCGGGCGTATTTCGCCTTTTGCCGCAGCAGAAGACGTGCTTCAACATGTAACCAAGGTGGTTTTTCCCGAAAACAAATCTGGTTGAAACATGGCGTTTTTGTGGTGCATGATGTGTACTCTACGGCACTCATCGTTCCTCACTCATCGCTCATCACTAAAAAAAGCCGAGCGCGGACGTTTCCGGCTCGGCCTGTACTATTACTAAACACGGGTGTCTTGTGTTGGAATATGGGGCGGGAACGTGCAGTGTTTGTTTTTTACAGGTTTTTCAGGAAGTTGATCAGGTCTTGCTCTTGCAACGGAAGCGGCGTGACGGGCATTTGCACATTGGTGCCGATTTCGGTGAACGGGTTTGCCAGCCAGTATTGGCCCCCGGTTTTTCCCACCACGATTACTGTCACCGGATACCCGAGGGGCGCCTCTGGGAAACAAAACTCCGAAGAAGCGTCATTTCCTGTCAATTCAGCCACAGCGTTGTTGTTTTTGAAAACCAGATAGACGCGGGCGTTGAGGGCGGTAAACTGACTTGGGAGCGTAACGCAGAACGGGCTGCTTTGTTCGGTCAACGGGCGTGCGCAGTTGCTCCAGCCTGTCTGCGGCACGATGAGTTCGTACCCATCCTGCAGGGCGCCGGAACCTGGCAGCGGCCATTTGGCCAGAAAGGCAGGTTCGTTGGTGTCGGACCAGCCCGCCACGTTTTTTCCTGCATCGAGTACCCCGGTGAACACCGTCATGTCCGGCTGGTTGGTGGAGTTTACGGGTATTTGCACTTTGAGGTAGCGGTTGGGGAGCAGTTGGAGTTCCTTGTTGCCGCACAGCACCCGTACCAACACCGCACCGGCGCTTTCGAGCATCTTGGAGTCGGGGTGCCTGGACGTGGGCAATTTGCGCGACACGAAATCGCCTTTTCGCTGCACGGTGGTGACTTCGATTTTCAGGGACGCGCAGGTGCTGCAAGGAACGGGCGTGCCCGAGTCGTCGGCAAACAGGTTTTCGGTGTCGGCCAAAAACACCCGCACACCGCTTGCGGCGGTGAGCACGGTGTCCGGGATCACACTACCGCCAAACTGAAAGACCGTTTGGGTCGAAGGGTCGGGCGCCTGCAACAGCAATTGGCTGAGATTTTCGAGGGTAGGCACGTACGGAATAAATTCCTGCACGTCCTTTCGGCAGCCCCCCATCGCTACCGCCAGGGTACTCAATACCACGAAGAGTTGATATGTCTTTTTTGGATGCATGGCAATGTGAACGATTCGAGGTTTGTTTTGGAGAGGATGCGGCGGCCCTGTTCGGTGCTGCCTTGAAAAAATATTTAACACGGTCAGTCAAATATTCGCGTCAGGCCGAGGCGCACCCCGCCAACACCGTAAGATTGTTCATAAGGCAATTCCGGCCGCGTCACCGGATCGAGAATGTGCCGGTAATACGGCTCCACAAACACACGGGTACGCGGGTTCAGGTGGTAAAACCACTGGATACTGCCTATCAGGCTCATCCCGAGGCTGGTTCGGAATACCTCGTTTTGGCCGGAGCCAGGAGTGAACGAAACTGGTTTGCCCGTGGTGTCGAGCATGCTCCCGCGCTTTTCGAACAGCAGGTTGACCGAGCCGCCGAGGTTCAGGCTGACCCCGGTGGCTCCGCTGCGCAGTTCGAGCGCCGCCTGCAAGGGAATGTCGAGCATGGCAAAGCGGTTGTAGGATTTCAGGTAATTGGTGCCGTAGAGGATGCCGATGGTATCGGTTACGCTCACCCACTGGCCGTTGACATATTTTTGGGTGATGGTGATGTTGTACTGGATGAAATTGGGATCAATGTACTCGAATTGTTCTTCGAAGTGGTCGAGATGCAGCCCGGTTCGCAGCAGGAAGTTTCCGGCAAACAGGTACGAGGCGCGTACGCCGGCGTTGTACCCCCAGGTGCGGATTTCGGTGCGCTCCCGGTTGAGCAGGTAGTCCTGTAGCTCCGAATCAGCGGTTTGCAAACTTTTGCCCGCCCAGGAAGGTCCGGCGTACGCATCCACCAACCATGCGCTGGGATGCGCATGGAAATCGTAACATTTCTTGGGCACCCGTTTGGTCTTTGTGGGTGGCGCCTTGACGGCTGCCAGGGTCGTTTCGCGGGCCGGCAGGTTCAGCAGGCCCAATGGAATGGGCAGGGGCGTGGCGGACGGTTCGGATTTCGACAATTGGGCTATTCCCTGACCTTCATCAACGGTTGGCGCCAAACTCGTCGCGTCTGTTTCCGCTTCCGCGAGCCGGTCTTGAGCGCGGGGCTGATTGGCGTCGGGATTCGATTGCTTCCCGGCATCTTTCGCGGCGGAAACGAGTTTGCCAGCCGGTAATGTGTAGCCGCGGTGGGCAGATGCTGCGGGCTTTGCCGGGGCGGCGGTCGTCGCGTACTTCTCCGGGGTTGTGGTCGCCGGTTCGGAAGTAGAGCGTGCACTTTTCATGTCGGATTTGACCGGATGTGCCGGTGCGGTTGCGGTTCCCGGCCGGGCGTCGGATGCCGGCACAGCAGGTTCGGCATGGGCGACAGGCCGTGTTGTTGCCGGTTTTTCGGCTTGGTTCCAAAGCGCCCACAGGCCAACGGCGAGCATTCCGGCGGTCAGGCTGCCGGTCAGGAACCAGAAGAAGAACCGCCGTTTGCGCCGGCGCAAGGCACGCTCCACGTTGGGCCAGACGAAGGCCGGGGGCGGCACTTCCGTTTGGCGCAAGCGTTGACGCATCAGATCGTCTATATGGCTGGGATGTTCCATGTTTTATCGTTTTCAGGTTTTATGCGGGATGGTTTGGTGCAATGTTTCGAGTTGGTCGCACAGCCAGCGGCGTGCTTTGGTCAGTTGGGATCGGGAGGTGCTTTCCTGGATGCCCAGCAGGTCGGCCACCTCGGCGTGGGAATACCCCTCGATGGCCACCATGTTGAACACCACCCGGTATCCGTCGGGCAGGCGGCTGATCAGGCGGAGCAGTTCGGCTTCCGACAGGGCCGCCAGCGCATCGGGTTCCACCGGGGATTCCGGGAGGGTTTCGAGGCCGGTCGTTTCATAGTCGAAGCGCTGCCGCTGGTAGGTGCGCAGGGCCGTGTTGATCATGATCCGGCGCACCCAACCTTCGAAGGAGCCTTGAAACTGAAACTGGTCCAGTTTCGTGAACACCTTGACGAAGCCCTCCTGAAGAATGTCGGCGGCATCCGACGACGAGCGTGCATAGCGCAGGCACACGGCGTACATCTTGCCGGCAAACTGGTCGTACAGTTGACGCTGACATTGCGCAGACCCGCGCAAACAACCCCGGATGAGTTCTTGTTCGTTCAACAATGGGCTTGCTCTTGATTGGCTTGCCGGCAATTCGGCCGGGAATTGTCCCGAAGGTACGCAAACCATGCAGATGCGCAGCGCGTTTTTTTCGCTGCTTTTGGGCACAGCAAATTTTCGCCAGAGGGTGAAAAGGGCTACTTCATCGCGTTCACGATCGCCACAAAATCCTCCGCCTTGAGCGAGGCGCCGCCGATGAGGCCGCCGTCCACGTCGGGCTGGCGGAACAGGTCGGGCGCGTTTTGAGCGTTGCAGGAACCGCCGTACAGGATGCTCGTGTCGTCGGCCACGGACTTGCCGTATTTTTTGGACACCAGCACGCGGATGGCGGCATGCATTTCCTGGGCCTGCTCGGTGCTGGCGGTACGGCCCGTGCCGATGGCCCAGATGGGCTCGTAGGCGATGGCGATCTTGCGGAAATCCGCTTCGTGCAGGTGGAACAGACTGGCTTTGAGTTGCTTGGCCACATGGCCGACATGTGCGCCGCGCTCGCGGATGGCGAGCGGCTCGCCGCAGCAGAAGATGGGCAGCAGTCCTTTGGCCAAGGCGAGGTTCACCTTGCGGGCCAGTTGCTCGTTGGTCTCCTTGAAATACTGCCGCCGTTCGGAGTGCCCGATCAGCACGTACTCGGCGCCGACCGAAGCCAGCATGTCCGCCGACACCTCACCGGTGTACGCGCCTTTTTCTTCGTGGTGGCAGTTCTGGGCGGCGATGTGAAAACCCTTGCGCACCTTCAGCATTTTTGCCACAGCCTGTAAAAACGGGTAGGGCGTGGCGAAAACCACCGGCCCGCGCGGGCGCTGCTCCAGCCGGTCCAGCACGCCTTTGACCAATTCAAGCCCTTCATCGAGGGTCTTGTTCATTTTCCAGTTTCCGGCTACGATTTGTTGACGCATGGGTAAGGTTGACTGGTTGACTGGTTGACTGGTGATATTAGGGAAGGGTGGGAGTCTGGGGAGGAGAGAAAGGTAGTTTTTCGAGGCCTTCCACGAGGGTTTTGGCGATGAAATAGTCGCGGTACCAGCGGTCGTCCACGGGGCAGATATGCCAGGGCACGGAGCTTTGGTTGAGGGCGTATTCGTAGGCGGTCATGTACGCGTCCCAGTGCTCGCGTTCTTTCCAGTCGCCAGGGTTGTGTTTCCAAAATTTTTCCGGGTCTTCCATGCGCTGGAGCAGTTGTTTTTCCTGCTCTTTTTTGGAAATGTGGAGGTAGAACTTGAAGATATGGGTGTTGTTGTCGAACACCAGCAGCTCTTCGAACGCGTTGATGGCCTGCATGCGTTTTTCGGTCCGTTTTTCGTCAATCCAGCCGTGTACGCGCTGAATGAGGATGTCCTCGTAGTGGCTGCGGTTGAAAATGGCGATCATGCCCTTTTGCGGCGCCACCTTGTGGATGCGCCAGAGGAAGTCGTGCGCAAACTCTTCCTCCGTGGGTTTTTTGAACGCCGAGAAGGTGAGGCCGGTGATCCGGCAGGCATCGAACACCTTGTGTACGGCGCCGTCCTTGCCGCTGCCGTCCATGCCTTGCAACACTACCAGCACGGAGTGTTTCCCGTCGGCATACAGGCGTTGCTGGAGGTCGCCGAGGCGTTTAACCAAGGGTTTTGTCAGGTCTTCGGTTTCCTTTTCTTTCCAGCCTTTCGGTGCTTCGGTGGAGATGTCCGCCAGGCGGATGATGGATTTTGCCATGAGTGTCGGTGGTATGCGGTTGTGCGGCAAATGTATCAAATTACTACGTTTGTCATTTCGTAGAAATCCGTCCGCTCTGCGAGGGAGGTCGCACGCGACTCCCGACCGCAGATCGGACGGATTTCTACGAAATGACAAACGAGAAGCGGACGGATTTCTGCGAAATGACAAGCAGAATCAGCGCCGGACCAACTCGGCAGCCTGGAACACGCGGCCTTCCTGATCTTCCAGGACGATGATATACGCGCCCGCGGGCTGTTCGGCCACGGAGTATTGTTCGCCCGGCGTGGCGGTGAAACGCGCCACTTCCCGGCTATCCAGGGAGAACAACCGAACACGGTGTACGGCATCGGCGTTGTCCAGCATGAAGTAGTCCGTTGTCGGGTTGGGGAAAATTTTCACGTTGGCCTTGGGCAGCGGATTGTCGGTGCTGGAAAGCGGCGATGTGAACAAAAACGTGACGACGACGGAGTCGGTAGGCACGTCTTCGTTGACCATTTTCATGTGCATCACGGCGGAAGCCCCCTCGATGGAGTCGTAATTCAGGAAGTACATGGTCATTGGCCCCGTGGCATTGGGTTCCAGCTCAAACAAGCGGGTGCTGACAGGGGGCGTATAGCACAGGTTGATGTCGCAGACCTGGGTCTCGCATCCGTTGGTGATGTTCACCACGCTGCGCGTCCAGCGGAACGTATGGGTGTTATTGGTCAGGTTGGTAATCGTGAAATGGCCATCCACGGACGGCACATTGTGCGGGGCGATTTTCCAGACTTCCGTGGCGCTCACGCTAAAGGTGGATTGAGCGGAAACCAGAGCCGAAAAGCCAAGAAAAAAGAACAGAGCGGTGGAAAGACGATTCATAAGCAAGTGTCTGTTTTTAGCAAGTTGCGAAATAATTAAACAAAGGTAGGCAAGGCAGCCGGAACTCAAACCCTAATTTTGTTTCGCGCTTGGCTTTTTTGCCAAGTTGTATGCCAATAGCAAAAACGATGAGAAAACAATGGGGCTTTCCCCTCCTGTTGATGGCCGCCCTGCACCTGCACGCGCAACTGCCATCGGGGTCCATTGCGCCGGATTTCATGGCCACCGACCTGACCGGGCAAAAGTGGCGCCTGTACGACCTGCTGGCCGAAGGCAAAACCGTCGTACTGGAAATTTCGGCCACCTGGTGCTCGCCCTGTTGGGCCTACCACAACAGCCATGCCATGCACAATTTCTACTATCAACACGGGCCAGGCGGCGACGGCAAAGCGATGGTCTTGTTCGTGGAAGGCGATCCCGCCACGAATGTCAACTGCCTGTACGGGTTGTCCGGCTGCAATACCGCCACCACGGGAAACTGGGTGGCCGGCACGCCTTTCCCCATCATCAACAACGACTCGATCGCCGGCGCCTATGAGGTAAAATACTTCCCGACCATTTTTGTGATTTGCCCCAACCGAAAGGCTTATGAAGTGGGCCAATGGTCTGCCGCCGACCTTTGGTCCCAGGCGCAAGCCTGTCCGGTTGCCTCCGGCAATAGCAATGCGGGCATATTTGACTTTTCCAGCGGAACCCCTCTTCGCGAAGTGTGCGATGCCCTCGAATGTCAACCCTCGTGTACCCTCATCAACCTCGGCAGCCAGCCGCTCACGCAAGCAACCGTGGCCCTGCAATGGAACAACACGACCATCCAAACCATCGAATGGGCCGGCAATCTCGGTTTGTACGGCGAAGCAGCCATCGAATTTGACGACTACTGGATCAACGCTGGAGGAGCGCTCGAAACCCGGCTCACCTACGTCAACTATGCCCCGACGGACGACGATCCGACGAACAACACCCGCTCGGAACAATTCATCGTCGCCCAAAATTTCAACACGCAAAAAGTGGTGCTCAAAATCCGCACCGACCAGTACGGCGCCGAAACCTACTGGGAACTGCGCGACGAGGCAGGCAATGTGCTCGAATCCGGTGGCAACAAATCTGTCGGCCCAACAGGTGGCGGTACGTTTACTGGTATCACCGGTGGCCCCGGCGCCTACGGAAACAACATGACCATCCGCGACACGCTCACCCTGCCAGCGCCGGGCTGCTATTCCATCCATTTTGTGGATGCCTACGGCGACGGGATGTGTTGCAGCTACGGCAACGGCTACTACCGCCTCTACAACCTCGACGACACCGGTACCGAAATCGTGTCCGGTGGAACATTCCGCGCCTACGACGATCGGTCCTTTGGCGTTGGGATTGCCACGGCCGCGGAAGAATCTTTTGCCCAGCCGCTCGATGTACACCTGTACCCCAACCCCGCCGGTGAACAAATTGCCGTGGATTTTGTCCTGCCTCGATCCGCCCGCCTGTCCATGTGGGTAGTCAACGCGCTTGGTCAAGTGGTGCTTTCCCTGCCGACTTTGGCCGCCGACCCGGGGATGCACCAAAAAACCCTGGAGATCGGTACCCTGCCCGACGGACTATATTGGCTGAGCATCCTGACCGATGGCCGGCCGGTATCCAAAAAGTTCGTCGTGCGGCGTTGACCCCCGCGACAGGCAGGCGGAATTGCTCCACCATACTTCCCTTTTTCATGGACATCAACTCCCTTATTCAACGCCGCCGATCCATTTTTCCCAAGTTTTATGTGCCCGGCAAACAAATTGATCGGGCCATACTCCTGCAATTGCTGGAAAACGCCAACTGGGCGCCTACCCACAAATTGACCGAGCCTTGGCGTTTCCAGGTGTTCCATTCCCCCGAAAGCCGCGAGGCGCTGAGCAACTATCTGTCCGACTACTACCGCCAAAACACCCCGCCCGATCTTTTTTCGGAAGAAAAAATGTTGAAGCAGGGCGAGAACCCGCGCCGGGCAGGGGCCGTCATCGCCATCGTGCTGCACCGCGACCCGCAACAAAGCGTTCCTGAATTCGAAGAGATCGCTGCAGTGGCAATGGCGGTCCAAAATATGTGGTTGACCTGCACGGCGCTGCAACTGGGTTGTTACTGGAGCACGCCGAAGGCCGCCCTGGAGGCCGGGGAATTCCTTGACCTGGCGCCCAACGAACGTTGCCTCGGATTGTTCTACATCGGCTGGCACGAGGCGCCCGATGTGCCCGGCAAACGCCGGGATGTGGCGGAAAAAATCCAATGGAAGTAAATCAGTTAACTATGTTCACCGGAATCATCGAAGCACTTGGTGTGGTCAAAAAAGTTGAAAAAGACCGCTCGAATGTACATTTCACCATCGAAAGCCCGATCAGCGGCGAACTGCGGGTGGACCAGAGCGTGAGCCACAACGGCGTGTGCCTCACCGTCGTGGAGACTGGCGCGCACCACCATGTCGTGACCGCGGTGGACGAAACCTTGCGCCGCACCAACCTCGGCGCCTGGCAGGAAGGCGCACTCGTCAACCTCGAGCGCTGCCTGCCCATGGGAGGCCGCCTCGACGGCCATATCGTGCAGGGCCACGTGGACACCTTGGCCCGCTGCGTGGACGTGCAGGAGACCGGTGGCTCCTGGCGGTGCACCTTTCGTTACGAACCTACGCCCGAACACCTGCTGGTGGACAAAGGCTCGGTGTGCCTGAACGGCATCAGCCTGACCGTGGTGGAACCGCGCGACGACCTGTTTTCGGTGGCCATCATCCCGTACACCTGGGAGCACACCAATTTCAAAACCCTCGCCCCCGGCGACACGGTCAATATCGAGTTCGACATCATCGGCAAATACATCGCCCGCTACCTCGCCGCCTATCCGAGAGCGTAATTCGCACCGCGTCAGTCCTTGCTGCTTTCCCCGACGAAGTAGTCCTCTTTGTTTTTGAACAGGATGTTGAACGTGGTCATGCTCCCGTAGCAGCGCGTGATGTACTGCTGGAGGTTCACCTTGTCCTCGTCGTCGAGCCTTTTGTGCGCGTTGATTTGTTGTTCGAGCACGCGGAGCCGGTCGCGCATCATGACGATTTTGTGAAAAAACGTGTCAATGGGCACCTCTTTGGGCTGCACGCCGTCGGCTTGCAGCACCATCTTGCCGCCCACCCAGCGATCGCCGAGCGGCACGAGCTCTAGGCTGAGGCCTGCCCACGAGCGCAGGATACGCGCCAGCGATTGTTCGGCCTCGGTGAACGTCACCGCCTCCTCGACGGGCACGGCCTCCACGACCTGCCAGCCGGAGTAGTCCTTGCCCACCATTTTCAGGCCGAACTGGATGAAACAAACTTCGTACGCCGCCACATGTAGGCGGACAATGACCCCGTCGCCGTAGGCAGGGTGCTTTATGCGAGAACCGATACCGAGTAATTGACTCACTTTTCTGAATGATGAATGATGAATGATGAATGATGAATGCGGGTGTGGATCAGGTACATAATGCCCAGCACAAGGAATAGCGAACCAGCTGCTGCGGGCCACGGCACCTCGATGTCCTGTTCGAGGTCGAGGGTGGAAATCTCCCGGCTGTACAGGTACTGTCCGACGACCTGGGCGGCATTGTTCACAAAATGCGCCGCCACGGGCACCCACAGGTTTTGGCTACGCCAATAAAGCCAGCCCAAAAGTATGCCGAGCAGCATTCGCGGCAAAAATCCCTCGAACTGAAAATGGATAAAACTAAAAATGGCGGATGCCAGCACAATGGCCAACCAAGGCGACGCGATACTGCGCTGCAACTGCTGCTGCACCACGCCCCGAAAAACCAGTTCTTCGCCAATGGCCGGCAGCAGGGCAATAAGCATCAAATTGGCCAGCAGTTCGAGGCCATTGTCCATCTGAAGCAGCCCCTTGATGGTGTCGTTGGTTTGTTCCTCCAGCGATCGGAACACCTCAGATAGCGGCAGGGCCTGGTTGAGGTTGTACAAAAACAGCACCAGCGGAATGGCTGCCAACATCAAGAGGATGCCGCTCACCACAAGGCGAATATCGGGCAAACGGGTTGCCCGCAAATACGCCAGTGCGCGGGAATTGGGTGGATAAAAAAAACGCACCACCACCCAGCCCGCCAGGATGAACGTGGACAAATGGCCTATGGCAAGCATCAACCGAACCTGCCAACGTTCGGCAATCGGGGCATCGGGCGCCAACATGCCGGTCATCACCGAGGCATCCCAGCCGAGCGAAAGCGCGATAAGTTGGAACACGCCGGCACCGACCATTGCCAGAAGCACGCTGGCCATGAACAGGCCCGCGAGCACTACCCAGACCGGATGACTGGTTGATTGGTTGACTGGTTGACTGGTTGACTGGTTGACTGGTTGACTGGTTGACTGGTTGACTGGTTGATTGGTTGACTGGTTGATTGGTTGATTGGTTGACTGGTTGACTGGTTGGTCGGACACCGTTTTGCAATTTTTAGGTGAACAGGTTGAGAAGCAAGTATAATTTCGCGCCAAAAGTAACAACCAATCAACCAATCAACCAGTCAACCAGTCAACCACACCATGACCCGACTTTCCGTCAACATCAACAAAGTGGCCCTGCTTCGCAATTCGCGGGGTGGGAATTTGCCCGATCTGGTGCAAGTAGCCCGGGACTGCGAGGCGTTCGGCGCCGAGGGCATCACCGTCCACCCGCGGCCCGACCAGCGGCATGTGCGTTTTGCGGACATCCCCGCGCTGCGAGCGGTGGTGACCACGGAGTTCAACATCGAGGGCAACCCAACGCCCGACTTCCTTGCGCTGGTGCTGGCCAACCCGCCCCACCAATGCACCCTGGTGCCCGATGCCACAGACCAGCTCACCAGCGACCACGGCTGGGACACCCTGCGGCACGCCGATTTCCTGCGCGAGGTCACGGCAATCCTCCATGAAAAAAATATCCGGGTGTCTTTTTTCGTGGATCCCGACCCGCGTATGGTGGAAGGCGCCAAGGCCGTGGGCGCCGACCGCGTGGAGCTGTACACCGGGCCGTACGCACACGATTTTTTGAACAACCCTGCGGACGCTGTAGCCCCGTACGCTGAAGCGGCAAGGGCCGCAAACGCGCTCGGCATCGGCCTGAACGCCGGCCACGACCTGAACCTCGACAACCTCCGGCACTTTCAGGAGCATTGCCCTAGCCTGCTGGAGGTCAGCATCGGGCATGCCCTGATTTCCGATGCGCTGTACTACGGATTGGCCAATGTGATTCGGATGTACAAGCGGCAACTGGCGCCGGCCTGAGCCTTGTTAAGGCCGATCAGAAAAAGTTTTGCCTTAGAGCTTCAAGATTGTTTTTTACATACATTTGCCGCTGTCTGGAAGAGACATTGTTCGGTAAAAATCCTTCTTTTCCCAAATTTACCCCCTCAAACGGCAGCCCTTTCATCGCCAGATGATTGCCTTTCTTGCATAATCATCCTTCTTCTATTCATTAACTAAATCTTTTTTCTGTATGAAGCGATTACTAACAACCTTATGGTTGATGGCGGCCTTCGTAGGCCTAACCTATGCCCAGCGTACCGTGACCGGTACCGTAAAAGGCGACGACGGAGAACCGCTGATCGGCGCAACAGTTTCCGTCAAGGGCACCGCGGCAGGCGCTCGAACCGACATTGACGGCAAGTATCGAGTGGAGGTTCCTGCCGGATCCGACGTACTTGTTTTTCGCTACACCGGCTACAAAACCGAAGAAGTTGCATTGGGCGCTTCCGATGTAATGGACATGGTACTGGTCGGCGGTTTGGAACTCGGCGAAACCGTCGTGACCGCCTTGGGCGTGTCGCGGGAGTCGAAATCACTCGGCTATTCGCTACAGGCTGTGGACGGCGAAAAACTTGTGCAGGCACGCAGCACCAACATCGTGTCTGCGCTTTCGGGCAAGATTGCCGGCGCGCAGATTACGTCGAGTAGCAACCTCGGTGGCTCGACCCGGATCATCTTGCGCGGCGCCAGGTCCATTCAGGAGCAGAACCAACCGCTGTTTGTGGTGGACGGCGTACCGTTCGACAACTCCAACTTCACTACAGCAGACCAAGCCCGGGGTGCATTGGGCTTTGACTACGGCAATGCCGCCCAGGACATCAACCCCGACGACGTGGAATCCATTTCCGTGCTGAAAGGGGCCTCGGCTGCTGCTCTGTACGGTTCGCGGGCTGCAAACGGCGTTATTGTCATCACCACGAAAAAGGGCAAAGGCAAAAACCAACCCCTCGGCGTAACGTTCAGTACGGACAACTTTTTCAACACGGTCGCTTTTTTACCCGACTATCAGAACAGCTACGGTGGCGGCCCGGATGCGCTCAACCTGCGTCCGCGCGGCTACAACGACAACTCGGGATATTACAAAACGGCCTTTACGGACGACGAAGGCAACTCCTACCAGTCGTTCGACCTGATTCCCGACTATTCCTACGACGGATCCTGGGGCCCTGCGTTCAGCCTCAACCCCAAAAGTTATCTGGACGAGTTTGCGGCAGCAAACGGCGTGACGTTCGGCGACCTGAGCGCGTACAACAACGGCCCGATTTTCTACCGCCCCTGGAACAGCTGGGATGCGTATGACGCCAGCAATTTTGGCCGCTCCATCGGCTGGTCTGCTCAGCCCGACAACATCAAGGACTTTTACCAGGCGGGCTCCATGTCCAGCAACAACGTGTCGTTTTCGGGCAGCAACGACAAAGGCTATTTCCGGGCTTCGTACACCAACCTGTACCAAAAAGGCACCATCCCGAACGCAGAGTTGAAGCGGAATACGGTGGGCTTGAACGCCGGGTTGGATGCCACGAGCTTCCTGTCCATCAATGTGGGCATCAACTACTCCCAAAACAAAGGCCGCGGGCGCGGAGCGACCGGGTACAACAGCACGGGTTCCAACTTCAACCAGTGGTTCCAGCGGCAGTTGAACATTAATGACCTGAAGTTCTACAAAGACCCGAACGACCCAACCGTTCAGCGTTCGTGGAACCGTACCAGTGCCGACGACGCATTCCCGCTGTACTGGGACAACCCCTACTGGTGGGCGTACGAACGCGCTCAAAACGACCAACGCGACCGTTTTTACGGGAACGCCGGCGTGACGATCAAGTTTACCGACTGGCTATCGCTGACCGGACGCGGCATGAGCGATTTCTACACCGAACAACGATATGAGCGCATTGCGGTGGGAAGTATTGATGTCTCCAAATTCAGCAAGGACATCTACACCGTCAACGAAAACAACTTCGACCTGATCCTGCGGGCAAAAGGCAGCCTGAGCAGCAAGCTCTCCGTGGAGGCTTTCGTGGGCGGAAACCGTATGGATCGCAAGATCACGCGCAATTTCAACAGCACGCAAGGCGGCTTGGGAACTCCCGGCTTTTACAACTTGCAAAACTCGACCGGCGCCCTCTTGGTGGTGGATGAGGCTACTCAGAAGCGCATCAACTCGGCCTTCGGTTCGGTGTCTTTGGGCTTCAACGGCATGTTATATCTGGACGTAACAGGCCGTAACGACTGGTCCTCCACGCTGCCGGCCAATAGCAACTCGTACTTTTATCCTTCTGTGGCAGGTAGTTTTATTCTTTCGGAAATTTTGCCCGACAACCTGACGAGCACCCTGTCGTATGCAAAACTCCGGGTCAGCTGGGCGCAGGTTGGCAACGACACCGAACCGTATCGTATTGCCGACCCGGTGTACGACGCGCGCCCCAACTTCGGCAGTAACCCGATGATCACCACGGCGAACGTCATCAACAATCCGAACCTGAAACCCGAAAACACCACGTCCTGGGAGGTCGGTGGTGAATTCCGCCTGTGGAAAGACCGCGTAACCCTTGATGCCACGTACTACAGCAGTGAGACCAAGGATCAAATCGCGCGGGTAGACCAATCCAGCACAACAGGCTACACCTCGCGTATTCTGAACGTAGGTACGATCAGCAACAAAGGCGTGGAACTGGCTTTGTCGGTCGTTCCGATCCGGACGAACAACTTTGAATGGGGTGTTGGTGTCAATTTCGCAAAAAACACAAACAGAGTGGAAGACCTGATTGACGGTGTTTCCTCCATCCGTTTGCAAAACTTCCCGTTCTCGGCGAGCATTCAGGCGCGTGAAGGGCAACCCATGGGTGTCATCGTGGGCACCGACTTTACCTACGACGACAACGGCAACAAACTTGTGGATGCCGACGGCTTTTACATTCCGACGGCAGAAACCGTTCCGCTTGGCTCTGTTTTGGCCGACTTTACGGGTGGTATCAGCACGTCGCTTACCTACAAAGGCTTTTCTTTGGGCCTGTTGTTCGACTACCAGAGCGGCGGCAAATTGTTCTCCTTGTCCAATCAGTGGGGCAAGTACTCCGGCCTGCTGGAAGAAACCGTTGCCAACGGCATTCGCGAAAACGGCACCGTGGTACCGGGCGTTTATGAACCAGGCACCATCATCAACGGCGAGGACATGTCCGGTAAACCCAACCAGTCGAACATTAGCGCGGTGGACCACTTCTTTGCCAATCAGGGCTATGTGATTGCAGCAGCAGACTTGTACGATGCCAGCTTCATCAAATTCCGCGAAGCCCGCCTCACCTGGACGCTTCCGAGCAAATGGATGAAAGGTTCCCGGATCATTCGAGGCGCCTCCATCTCGATTATCGGACGCAATTTGGCCATCCTGCACAAGAACATTCCGAACATTGACCCGGAAGCTGCCCTTAGCTCCGGCAACATTCAGGGTTCGGAAGGCGGCCAGTTGCCCACCGAACGTTCGATTGGTTTCAACGTTACCCTGAACTTCTAAGAATCAAACCCTCTTGTTCAACTATCAAACAACAACCGTTATGCGAAAAATAAAATTATTCGGCTTGGGGCTTGTGCTGCTTGTGGCGGCTTGCACCAAAGATTTCGAGGAAATCAACACCAGCCCGAACAACCCACCGAAGGCCTCCACGGCTTTCCTGCTGACTTCTGCCCAGAAGCATATTTGCGACAATACATACGATGAGTGGTTCAGCGGGCGCTTCGGCATGCAGATGGCTCAATACTGGGCTTCCAACTCGTACACCGACGAAAGCCGCTACACGACCAGCGCGTTGCGTTCGCGCATTGCCGACCCGTACTGGCGCCTGCATTACAACACCGGGTTGCAGGATTTGCAAACAATCCTTTCCACCATTGAAAAATCGCCGGCCGAAGCCGAATTCAACGGCGACCTCAACAATCAGAAAGCGGTTGCCCTCATTCTGCAAACCTTCGCTTTCCAGATCATCACGGACACATGGGGCATGGTGCCCTATACCGAGGCGCTGAAAGGTCAGGCAATCGCGTATCCGAAATACGACGATCAGCGCACGATCTATCTGGGGATGCTGGCAACGCTCAACACGGCTGTCAGCCTGATTCGGGAAAGCAATGCCGGTCCGAAAGGCGACCAGGTGTACTACGGCGACATGACCCAGTGGAAGAAGTTTGCCAACTCGCTCAAAATGCGCGTAGCCATTCGCATGGCCGACAAGGAAGATGTCGCAGCCAAAGATGCCATCCAGCAGGCATACCAGTCCGGTGTGATCCTTGACAACGCCGACAACGCCGCCTTCCACTACCTCGGTTCGTTGCCGAATGCCAACCCGATTTACGAAGACTACCTGTCGCGCAAGGATTTTGCTTCCAGCAACACGATGGTGGACACGCTGCTTGGCCTGAACGATCCGCGTGTCGGGTACTTTTACGCTCCCGCGGTCGCCAATGGCCAGTTCATTGGCGAACGCTACGGCATGACCGATGCCCAGGCCGCCGTGACCACCTTGGCGGATGTGTCCCAGCGCAGCGCGTTGATCCTGGAGCCCGACTTCCCGGCCATGCTGATGGACGCAGCCGAGTGCAGTTTCATTCTTGCCGAAGCAATGGAACGCTGGCCGGCACTTGCTCTGGGCGGAGACGCTAAAACGCACTACGCCAACGGCATCCGCGCCTCCATGGAATTCTGGAGCGGAGGCTCGCTACAGTCTTCGGAAATTGACAACTACCTCGCTCAGCCGGGCGTGGACTACGATGCGCTCAAAACTGCCGGCGCCTCTTGGAAACAGATCATCGGTTTCCAAAAATGGGTCGCCTTGTACAACCAAGGCGTTCAGGGCTGGAGCGAATGGCGCCGTCTCGATTTTGGTGTGCTCCGGAAACCCGCCGGGTCGTCTACATTCAACAACCCGGCGATCAAACCGGAGGATGTGGTGCCTTTGCGCCTGATCTACCCGTCGGAGGAAGCCACGTTGAACGGGGCCAATTTCAGTGCGGCAGTTGCAGCGCAAGGGACAAACAACTTCCGGACACGCCTGTGGTGGGATGCGCAATAAAAGCAGCACCCCCGCACGGGAATAAAAATTGAATTCACTTGCAACATGAGCCATCCTGAACTTTTGGGTGGCTCATGTTTTTTTATGATTGAATATTTGCGCCACTATTGCCCGCCATTTGTTGCCGATGGCGCATCTACCCGGGAAAACGCACCATTTCTCTCACGTTCAACCACGCTATCCCTATGTCCGTTTCCGAACATCACCGCGAACACCGCGCCCGCCGCGCCCGCATCCCCATGCTCATCCTCGGCAGCGTCATGACCCTCATTTACCTCGGCCTCGGAGCCGTGCTGCTCTTGGACCAATCATTTTTCCCCGGAATATCCTCGGAATTCCGCAATATCTTTGCCGTCCTGCTGCTGGTGTACGGGGCGTACCGGGGCTGGCGCGTGTACGCCGATTATTTTTGAATCCGCGAAATCGAATCCAATCCAACGACATGAACCGAATCCCTCTTTTTTTGAGCCTCCTCGTGCTTTTCTCCGCCTGCCAGCAACGCGACAAAAGCGGCAAAGTCCTCGACACCCCCACCTCCGGCCACATTCGGATCCTGGTGGACGAATGCTACAAGCCCGTCATCGCCAGCGCGCTGGACGTGTTCGACACCATCTACCCTCGGGCAAGCATCGAGGCGGTGTACACCTCCGAGGGCGAGGCCATCGCCGCCCTGCTGCGCGATTCGACCCAGGTCGTCATCATCGCCCGGGCACTGACGGAAGACGAGATCAACAACTATTTCAAACCCCGCGGCTTCACACCCCCCATGACCGCCATCGCGCACGACGGCATCGCCTTCATCGTACACCCGGAAAACCGGGACACCGTGTTCACCCCCGACCAGTTGCGCGACATCCTGAGCGGGAAAGTGTCCAAGTGGCGGGAATTCAACCCCAAATCGGCGCTCGGCGACATCATGCTGGTCTTCGACAACCCTTTGTCGGGCACGGTGCGGTACGTGAAGGACAGCATCGGCGGGGGCGCGCCGCTGCCGCCCAACGCCTCTGCCGTGCAAACCAACGAAGAGGTCATCAAGTATGTGGCCAAGAACAAAAACGCCATCGGGGTCATCGGCGCCAACTGGATTTCCGACACCGATGACAAGGGCGTGCAGGCATTTTTGCGGGAAATCAAACTCGCGGACATCGCCAAAAAGCCGGGCGGCGTCGGCTATGGGCCGTACCAGTCGTACCTGATCACCGGAAAATATCCCTTCCAGCGCACACTTTACGTCATCAATGCACAGGCCCGCACGGGTTTGGGGCTTGGGCTTGCGGCGTTTCTTGCCTCCGATCCGGGACAACGCATCATGCACAAGGACGGCCTGGTGCCGGCCACCGCCCCCATGCGCGTCATCCAGATCAGCCGATGAGGTGTCCGATTCATTTTTTTACAAGAGCCTGACGGTCGGTGTTTCACGGATCGGCAACATATTTCGTTAAGCCTGTATTAAACTTTGTTGGCCAAAGCGGCATTTTCTGGTATGTAATGTGGCGGATGTAGTGCAGAAACGTCGGAAAAATCAAAACTTTGCGCCCGCTTACAAACATCTGTGTCAGTCACAATCAAAAAACTCTTTCAGCAATGACAAATTTTCTGAGAAAAATGCCCCCGATCCTTCTGGTTGCCCTCTCCGTGGCGTGTTCGGGCTTTGCCCAAACGCATAGCGACGGTTTGGCGGCCATGCAACTGGAGAGCTGGGACAAAGCCATATCGGTCTATTCTGCCCTGACCAAACAAAACCCGACCGACCAGGTCGCCTGGCTGACGCTCGGCAGCGCTTATGTGGCCAAAGGCGACCAGGCAAAGGCCAAGGAAACGTTTGATGCGGCGTTCAACGCCAAATCGGAAGGCCCGCTGGCCATGGTTGCCAACGGACGTGTCCTGCTGCTGCAAAGCAGAATGCTGGAGGCGGACGAGATTTTCAAAAAGGCCAAAAAATACGGGAAGAAGGACATCACCGTCCGACGCTTGATTGGCGAATCGTATGTGTACGGCGGCCCAGAGGCGCCCCGCGAACGCCTCGTCCGCGCCGAAACCGAGCTCAAGGAAGCCATGGATATTTCTTCCAAGGACTTCGCCACCCTCATGTCCATCGCATACTGCTACAAGGAAATGCCCAACGGCGGCCTCGCCGCTCAGCACTACGAGTACGCTGCCAATCTGGAGCCTCAAAACCCCCTCCCGTTGTTCATGCTGGCCAAGGTGTACCGCACGGCCAAGCTCGGCGACAAGTTCCTCACCTATGCAAACAAGGCTATCGCCCTCAAGCCCGATTACTCGGACGCCCTGCGTGCCAAAGCAGAGTTTTTGTATTTTGACAAAAAGTGGGAAAAAGCCACCGAAGCCGCCAAGGACCTGGTGAACAACGGCAACGAAGTCACCATCGAGGACGAAATGCTACTGGCCAACCTGCTGTACATCACCAAGGACTGCGTCGGCTGTAGCGCCCTGGTGGAAAAAATCCTTAAAAAAGACCCGTCCCGCAACTACTTGCGCCGCTTGCAAGCCTATTGCGATTTCGACAACGGCAAGTTCCCGGAAGGTCTGAAAATTCTGGAAGACTTTTTCAAGCAGGTGGCGCCGGACAAAATCCTGCCGTCCGACTACGAGTACTTAGCCAAGTTGCAGATCAAGTCGGGCAAGGACACCGCTGTGGCTGTTCAGAACTACCGCAAGACCATCGAAATGGATTCGTCCAAATGGCCGCTGCATGAGGATATTGCGCAGCTCTACTACAGGTCCAAAGACTACTGCAATGCAGCCATTGCCTATCAGGCCTACATTGACTCGCTGACCGAAACTCAGGAAATTGTGAATGTGTCCCTCTACCTAGGCATTTCGCACTACTACTGCACATTGGATTCGTTACATTATGTAAAGGCGGAAAAAGCATTTGCAAAAATCACGGAACTCGTGCCGACTGCCGGGAGTGGCTGGGCCTGGCGTGCCAAAGCGATGTCCAAACTGGAACCAGATATTGCGAGCAATCCGGAAGACACCCTGTTACTTGCCGAATTCGGCAAAGCCAGACCACATTTTGAAAAATTTTTGGAATTCGGAGAGAAAGACCCGGGCAAAAACAAAAAGGATTTGATTGCGGCTTACGAGTATCTGTCCTACTACTACTTTGTGAAAAAGGATGATGTAAAGGCCCGGGAGCATTTGGCAAACCTTTTCCGCCATGATCCTGAAAATAAAAACGGCAAAGGACTCCTGCAATTCATGGATGGCGAAACGCCACCACCGCCGCAGCCCTCGGGCAAGCCGAGAAAAGAGTAGGCGGAGGGCAGGGTACCTTAAATTTCGCCGCACTTAGTGTTTTCACCAAGCGGCTCTACGCAAGACTGCTTGGTGAAAACACCAAGCAGGGCGGAAATGTGGCACACCCTTTCTAATGTCCTTTTGCAACCGTTAATTTTATATCAAAATCATACTCATGAGGGAACAATTGCTTCTGAATGAATTCAGCCGCCTGCCGGAACACTTGCAGGCAGAGGTCTTGAATTTCGTTCAGTTCCTTGCCGAAAAAGCAAAAAAACAACCCAAAACTGCCAAGCCGCGCGTAAAAAAACGTCCTTCATTGACGTTTGCCGATTTCCGATTTCCCGAAAACGGGCGGACTTATAGCCGCTCAGAAATCTATGGAGAAGATGGCAGGTGATATTTTCATTGACACCAATATTTTGGTCTACGCCAACAACTCGCTTTCTCCATTCTCAAGGATCGCTCAAACAAAGTTGAACGAGGTATTGGCCAATTACGAAAATATATGGGTGAGCAGACAAGTATTGCGAGAGTTCGCGGCAATTGTCAGCAAAGAAATGCTGGCAGCGGGCAATCCCGATTTCAAAAAACTGGAAAATGTTATCAAAAAATTTGAACGAGATTTCAAAATCGCTGAAGACTCCCTTTTAGTCACAAACAAATGGTTGTCTTTGCTCTGCGAAACCAAATCGGCGGGCAAACAGGTACATGACACAAACATCGCTGCAACAATGTTAGTGCATGAAATTGGTGTCATTCTGACGAATAACGTATCCGATTTTCAACGATTTTCGCACCTGATAACCATCGTACCAATGCTACAAGAGCACTAATTGTGATGAATCTCCTTTTGTTTCTTAATTTATCCGGCGAAAAGGCTATTTGAAGGTTTTGTTAAAACGCGCTCCGCTCCATGCTTTCCCCCGCCGACTACTACCACCTCGTGCGCGACACCTTCCACGCCCACGGCGACCCCAATATCGCCCAATTCCAAATGGCCTACATGCGGTACCAGTACGAGTATTTCGGCTTGAAAATGCCCGCATGGACCGCACTGACCAAAGAAATACACCGTGCGCACGGGCTGCCAGAAGGTACTGACTTACAGGAGCTCGCTCGATTGTGTTTCGACGACGAGCACCGCGAGATGCAGTACTTCGCCATCGAGACCCTGCAAAAAGCCTTGATCAAACAACCCGCCGAGTTCATAGATTTTTTGGAGGAAATCATTCTGGAGAAATCCTGGTGGGACACGGTGGACTGGATCGCCAGCAAACTCGTGGGCGCCCATTTCCGCCGGTACCCGGACCTGATCCTGCCCGTCACCGAACGCTGGATGGCCTCCGGGCAACTCTGGCTCCAACGCACATGCCTGATTTTTCAGTTGACCTACAAGGACAACACCGATGCCGACCTGCTTTTTCGATACATCCGGCAAGTGGCAGACTCCAAGGAATTTTTTTTGCAAAAAGGCGCCGGCTGGGCGCTGCGGCAATATTCCAAAACTGATCCGACTGCCGTGCGGCATTTTTTGGACAACACCCGCGTGTCGCCACTGACGCGCCGGGAAGGAGGGAAGTACTGCTGACATTGGGCTTTGCTCGAACTTCCATACTTTTGGGGCGTTTTAGCAAAACACACATGAAACGTCCAAAAACATTGTTGTTCCCCCTGTTCATCTTGTTGGGCTTGCAAGCCTGTCGGAACGAGGCCCCGACGATGGGCGGCACCGATGCCCCCTCCATGACCCGGGAAAAACCGGCCCCCGCTTCGGGGGCAGAACGCCCGGCCCCCAAGTCGGGCGCCGGCAATTTCGAAGCACTCGTGGCCGACTACGAAAGTCAGGATCGGGTGATCTGGCAAAAACCCGGCATGGTGATCGCCCTGTTGGGCGACCTGAAGGGCAAAACCGTGGCGGACATCGGCGCCGGAACGGGTTATTTCACGTTTCGGATGGTACCTTTGGCCGACAAGGTCATCGGCGTGGACATTGACCCGCGTTTCATCGCATTCATGGACAGCATCAAGGTGCGCCTGCCCAATCAGTACCGCGACCGGTTCGAAAGCCGCCTCGCAAAACCGGACGACCCCATGCTGAAGCCCCTCGAAGCCGACGCGGTCGTCATCGTGAACACCTACGGCTACATCGAAAACCGCGTGCGGTACCTGCAAACGCTGGCGAAGGGCGTCAAGCCCGGCGGCGACCTGCTCATCATTGACTTCAAAAAAAACAACCTCCCGATCGGCCCTCCCGACGAGTACAAGGTGTCGCTCAGCGAGGTGGAGCGGGAGTTGGCCGCCAGTGGCTTCGAGGTGGCCAAAGTGGACCGGGCAAGCCTGGACTACCAGTACATCATTTTGGCAAAGAAAAAATAACCCGCAGCTCCCGAGGCTGCACAATTCGTCCCCATGCGCGGATCGCTCAAGTTGTTTACCTGGTTCGGCATTCCGGTGTTTTTGCACTGGAGTTTCGGCCTAATTTTCGTGTACGCGCTTTGGATTGGCTATGCCCACAACCTGGACATCCTGAACACGGTATGGCTCATGGGCTACTTCGTCGCGTTGTTCGGTTGCGTGCTGTTGCACGAGTATGGGCATGCCCTCACGGCACGTCGCTACGGAATCCGCACGCAGGATATTATCCTGACCCCTATTGGCGGCATTGCCCGTCTGGAGCGCATGCCCGAAAAACCGGCGCAGGAGTTTCTCGTTGCGATTGCCGGCCCTTTGGTCAATGTGGTGCTCGCAGCCTTGTTGTTCTTTTTGGGAAAACTGCTTTTCGAGGGCGACCGGTGGGTTTTGTTCAACTGGGTGCTGGAGCAGAACATGATCTTCGGTAGCGAAAGCGAAGACCTGGACATTCTGGCGGAAACCGGCATCACGCCCTCTGGCCTGTTGTACTACCTGCCCGTACTGGTGCTCACCAACATTGCGCTGGTGGTGTTCAACCTGATTCCGGCATTTCCGATGGACGGGGGCCGCATCTTCCGGGCATTGCTGGCCATGCGCATGGGGCGTGTCCGCGCCACACAGGTAGCCGCGTGGATGGGGCAGGGCATCGCGGTGCTGTTTGTGGTGATCGGGTTGTGGAAAAGCGCCTTTTCGCTTGCCCTTATCGGGGTTTTTGTGTTCACCACCGCCCGCGCTGAAAACAACATGGTGCGGTTGGATGCCTTGGTGCGCCGCTTCAAGGCGCGCGATCTGATGCGGCCGCAATTCACCCGGCTTTCCGTGAACGACTGGATGCAAACGCCGATCGCACTGCTCCAGCAGGGGCTGGAGCGCCATTTTTTGGTCTTCGACCTACATGACCGCCTCGTGGGCACGCTGGAGGAGTCGAAGATCGTGGAAGCCATGAAAAAACGAGACCTCTCGGCGGAAATCGAACGATATGCCAGGCCCGATGTGGCTATGGTAAGCCTGGAGGAGAGCCTGGAATATGTGTTTCACCTGCTCCAGTATCGGGGAGTCGGTCTGCTCGCCGTGGCCGACCAGGGCGAGCTCGTGGGCGTCATTGATCAGGCAGGACTTCAAAACTTCCTGCGCCTCAACCCCCGATAGTGCCGCGCCCCCAAGGCAGCAACAACTCGGGGGTTCGTATGTTTGAGTTGCTTTCCAAACCATTATTGCTCATGAGGTCATTCTACGTTGTTCTTCTTTTTGTTTTCGCCGCCTCCGGCGCGTTTTCCCAGTCCTACTCCGGCAGCAGCCCCGTCCGCGAAACCATTTTTTTTGCCAAAACTGGCAATCCTGACTGGCTGACCATCCGCCCCGGTGTGCAAATCACCGCTTCCGATCTGGTGCGCCTGCACAAAACCGACCTCGGCCTTACCGAAGCGGACGAACTGGTGTCCTACCGAACCGATACCGATGCGCTCGGTTTTGCCCATCACCGCTTCCGGCAATACCACAAAGGCGTGAAAGTGGACGGCGGCGAATTGCTCATACACGAAAAAGACGGCTTCGTGCGCACCCTCAACGGCAAGCTCGTGCGCGGGCTTCGAGCCGACGTGCGCCCTGCCCTGCCTGCGGCGGCGGCAATGGACGCCGCCTTGCAGTATGCCCCTGCCGAGCGCTACCTGTGGGAATCCCCCCAAGCCGAAGCCCTGTTGCGCCGGGTCAAAAACGACCCCACGGCCACGTTTTATCCCAAACCCGAACTGGTGCTCGTGGCCCCCGGTTTCACGCAGCAGCCCGCCGATTTCCGCCTGGCCTGGCACCTCGTCGTACATACCGCACAACCGGAAGAACGCCGCAAGGAACTGTTTGTCAGTGCGGACGACGGCTCCCTCCTAGAGGAAGTAGAAAACCTGTGCACCCAAAATTCGCCCGGAACGGCAGCAACCAAGTACAGCGGTACCCGCGACATCGTCACGGAACTTATGCCAGACGGACAGTATCGCCTGGTGGAAACGACGCGCGGCAACGGCATCGAGACATACAACATGCGCCGGGGCACCAGCTTTGACGCGGCATCGAACTTCACCGACGACGACAACTACTGGAACAACGTAAACGGGATGAAAGACGAGGTGGCCACCGATGCGCATTGGGGGGCGGAAATGACATACGACTACTACCTGAACCACCACGATCATGCCGGCGTGGACGGCTACGACATGGCGCTCATCAATTTTGTCCACTACGGGTCGGCCTACGACAACGCCTTCTGGAACGGTTCCTGGGCCAGTTTCGGCGACGGGTCCGGCTCGCGTGGGCCTTTTTCTACGCTCGATGTGGTGGCACACGAATTCACGCACGGCATTACCGACTTCACCGCCGACCTGCGCTACCGCAACGAAAGCGGCGCCCTCAACGAAGCCTTTAGCGACATCTTCGGCGCCGCTGTCGAGTTCAAGGCAAGGCCCGAAAAGGCCAACTGGCTCATTGGCGAGGAGATCGAATCCAGCGGCAAGCCCTTCCGGAACATGGCCGATCCCAAGACCGAAGACCACCCCAATACGTACAAAGGCCAGAACTGGGTGACCGGAAGCGGCGACAACGGCGGCGTACATACCAACAGCAGCGTGCAAAACCACTGGTTCTACCTGCTCGCCGAGGGCGGCAGCGGCACCAACGACAACGGGGATGCCTACGCCGTGACCGGCCAGGGCCTGGACCTGGCTTCCGACATTGCCTTCCGAAACCTGAAATACTACCTCGTGGTGTTGTCCAACTACGCCGATGCCCGGGAGGGTTCCCTGCAAGCAGCGGTGGACCTGTACGGCATCTGTTCCGACCCGTTTTTGGAGGTCGCCAATGCGTGGTATGCCGTAGGGGTGGGCCGGCCGTATTATCCCAATGACCTCGGCGCGGTACAGATCGTCGAACCGGGCGCCGTGGTTTGCGGCCTCTCGGGCACCGAACCGCTCAGCGTGGAGTTCCGGTATTCCGGGTGCAATGCCGACCTGCAGCCTGGCGATAAAATTCCGGTGGCCTATCAGGTGGACGGCCAGCCCGCCGTTTGGGACACGCTGGTGCTGACCGACCCGCTTGCGTTCGGCGGCATGGTCGGGTTTACCTTCGCAACGCCCCCGTCAGCCGTGGCCGCTCCCGGATTTCACACGATCCGTTGCTGGGCCGACCTCGATAGCGACCTCAACCCGGACAACAACGCGACGGAACTGTACATGGAAAGCATCGCCGGCCAAAACACCGACGTGCGCATGCGCCAGGCGGACCATCCCGTCTCCGGATGTTTTCTTTACGCCGAATACCCGCAGGTTGAACTGGGTTTCTGGGGCTGCGATTCTCTGCCCGCCGGTACCGAGATCACCTTGTTTTACAGCGTGAACGGTCAGGCTCCCGTGAGCGAAACCGTGCCGGTCCCTGTCACGCTGTACACCGGCGACACATTTAAGCACGCATTTTCCGAATCCGCCGACCTTTCCCAAATTGGCACCTACTCCCTGAACTTTTGGGCAAAATTCGCCTCCGACAACATTGCCGAAAACGATAGTTTGGACAACCTGATCGTGGTGCACCCCGCGCCCATGTACCGCGAGGATGTGCTCACGTTCGAGGGGGCATCAAGCGCCTCGCTCGACACCCTGCTCCTTGTTGCGGGCACGGCAAACAAAATCGAAATGTCCGCCAGCGCTGCCCGCACAGGCCTTGCGGGCCTGCGCATCACGGGGGGCGATTTCAACGCGGCCATTGATGCCGGTACCGCCTCGGCGCCGACCGCCTTCAATACCTGGAACACCAACGAAGCCTTCCGTTCACAGGTCTGCATCTGCGCCGACCTCTCCGGGCTGGCTTCTGCCGAGCTACAGTTCGACCTGAAACAGTCCTTTTCGTTTTTCTACCTGAAAAAATTCGGCGCCCACAATCCTTATGGCAGCGTGATGCGCCTCCTGGCCGACGGCGACCCATTCGGTGCCACATACCGGGCCACAACACCCAGTTTCGACCAGTGGAAAAGCCGCAAGGAAAACCTGACGGAATTTCTTGGCCGCACGGTCAAAATCTGTTTCGAATCATTCACCGGGGTCAGCACCGAACTCGACACCTTCGCCGCCACCAGTTTCGGCGACCGGGTACTGTTGGACAACATCGCCATCGTGGGTCTGCCGCTTACCGGCACCGCAGCCCCAGGAGCCAACGAGCCGGACTGGACCGTGCAGCCCAACCCCGGCACCGGCATGTTCACCGTGTCCATCTTTTCGGACAAGACCCAGGAACTCAGCCTCACGGCAACCGATGCCCTGGGCCGCGTCATGCGCACGCAAACCGTACCGGTTGGTTCAGGCAAAACGATGGTCCCGCTGAATCTTCAGGGCGCGGCGGCGGGTGTGTACTTCGTGCAATTGGGCATGGAACAGGAGCGGTATGTGCGCAGGGTGGTCGTGCGTTAAAATTGGAAATTAGGATCATGGACACTGCCCTTGCCACCGAATTCGTCCAGCAGGCCTGTTACCGCATGGACGAAAGCACCCGAATGCTCCGAACGGCCTTTGAGGCGCTGGACGAGGCCGATCTCTGGAAACGCCCGAACGCCACCTCGAACAGCGTGGGCAACCTCATCCTGCACCTGTGCGGCAACATTCGCCAGTACGCCATTGCAGCACTCGGAGGCACCGAGGACCTGCGCGAGCGGGATGCGGAGTTTGCCGCTCGCGGGGGTTCTGACAAAGCGGCTTTGCTGGAAAAATTGCTTGCCACGGTGGATCAAGCCAAAACAACCATCCAGCATGCTGGCCCGGACAACCTGCTACGGGTGCGTTCCGTGCAGGGGTTCCGGCTGTCGGGCCTCGGCATTGTCTTGCATGTCGTGGAGCACTATTCCTACCACACGGGTCAGATCGCTTTTTGGACAAAATTGTTGAAAGACAAGGATTTGGGCTTTTATGCAGGGATTGATTTGACGGTGCGGTAACCGGCATGAGGGGCTACGAAAGGGATACCGATAAAAAGCAACAGCCCGTAGCAGCACACTAACTTGTTTTGTGTCATGGCTATTAGGTTTGGCTTGCTAAAGGTCGTTTGCGGGTGTTGTCCGGCCAAGCGGCACTCAAAAAAGTTTCTGGCTCGCGTACCGAAGTGCCATGAGCGCGTACCGCGAGCAAGACTGGATGACGAATGTGTCGTTGTGGGGGGGGGAATGGGTGCGGAGGCCCTTCAATAACGTGCATTCCCCTTAGGTTTGCGCCTGTGAATCCGTTCATACTCTTTAATATGCTCCTTCTCGATCTTCCGCGCCTCCTTCTTCCCCGGAATATCGTAAAGCAAAATCTTGCCGAAAAACCGCACCCATTCATACAGGCGGTTCAGGTAATTGACCTGTTTTCTCATTCGATCCGACATGCCAAAACTGCTCATCGGAAAACAATTCCAGTTTGTGTTTTTTTTTCGGGTATGCGAATCTCGATTTCCGAATTCTCCGGAATCATTTGACCTAAATCGTGAAAAAACTGGCTGTTCAGGTCGTGCGCGTTTACTTTTAAAACGGTCGTCATACTTATGCTTAGGTAAAACGAAGCCTTCGCTGATGCAAAAAAACCATTTTTCATGCATGCAACGGCCAAATTATCAGACACGAAGACTGTGCATGCTTGCGAGCGACGAGTGTGTGGGGAATTTTTATTGTTTGATTGTCCGCATCGCAGTCCATTTTCCATCTTTGAAAATTTGTAGAATATACATACCGGAAGGTATGTCACTGATATCTATGCTGTTGGTTTGTTTAATATGAAATTGCAAGCCGCCAAAAGAATCAAAAACCATTATTTCCTCGATTTCTTCGGGATAGCTTTCAAGATGAACAACCCCAGTTGTCAATGTTGGGTATAGGCGTATACCTTTCTGTCTTTCAGAGTTCACCGAAACCAATGGCGCCGCCTCCCAGCGAGCAATGTAGTTGGTACTGTTGCTCCCTGCTGTGGTGAAGTTTCCTCCCACATACACGTCGTTGCCCGATATGGCAATGGCCCCGACGCTTTGATTCACCCCGTCGCCGAGGGCGTTCCATGAGTTGCCGTTCCAGCGGGCGATGCCGTTGGCGCTGATAAACCCTGCAAAGTCGAAGCTCCCACCCACATATACGTCGCTGCCCGATACGGCAATGGCCCCGACACCTTGATTCACCCCGGAGCCGAGAGCGCTCCATGAGTTGCCGTTCCAACAGGCAATGTAGTTGGTATTGTTGCTCCCTGCTGTGGTGAAACTCCCACCCACATACACGTCGCTGCCTGATATGGCTATGGCAAAGACGTAGTCATTCACTCCTGAACCGAGAGCGCTCCATGAGTTGCCGTTCCAGCGGGCGATGCGGTTGGCACTAATGCTCCCTGCTGTGGTAAAGTTGCCGCCCACATACACGTCACTGCCCGATACGAAAATGTCATTGACCTGCTCATTCACCCCTGAACCGAGAGCGCTCCATGAGTTGCCGTTCCAGCGGGCGATGCGGTTGGCACTAATGCCCCCTGCTGTGGTAAAGTTGCCGCCCACATACACGTCACTGCCCGATACGAAAATGTCATTGACCTGCTCATTCACCCCGTCGCCGAGGGTATTCCATGAGTTACCGTTCCAGCAGGCAATATAGTTGGCGCTTATGCCCCCCGCTATGGTGAATCTCCCCCCCACATACACGTTGCTGCCCAATATGGCAATGGAATTGACGAAGCCGCTCTGCCCACCAAGATTCACCCCTGAACCGAGAGCACTCCATGAGTTGCCGTTCCAGCGGGCGATGCGGTTAGCATTGATGCCTCCCGCTGTGGTAAAGTTCCCTCCCACATACACATCGCTACCCGATACGGCAATGGCATAGACGTAACGACCTAGCCCGTCGCCAAGGGTGTTCCAGCCCGGGCCCAGCGGCAAGGCAGACAGGAAAACGGGCCCCTCGTACTCGTCCATGACCACGTGATAGCCAGAGAAGTCAATGGTACCGGAGCGTTTCAATGGGTTGTACAGTTTGCCGTGTTCATCCAACATAACGTTAAGCGGTATGGTGTTGCCAGCATGGACCGTCAAGGATAGAATAGCCAATGTTGTGACTAAAAATAATCGTAAGAATGAGTGAACAGATTTAATTGCCATAATACATTGTTTTAGTTTTTTCGAACTTTTGCACATACCCGCTTGGCGCAAGTGTTTCTCACTTAAAATAACGTGCTGTGCTTGCAAGGGCCACCAACCCGATGCGTATCGCATCATCGCTGGCTGCAGGTTTTGCCTCATTGCTACCTGTTTTAGCCTGCGAAAGGTACCGCCCCGGTTTTTTCCGGCCAAACCGGCACGCAAAGAAACTTCTCCTGATGATCCTGCTTTTTACTCGTCCCTAAGGTCTTGCTCATGGGCGATACTTATAGTGTGGCTTGGATACAGAAGGTTTTTTTCAAGAATTTTCCACTATTTTTGTGGCCGCATCAAAATTTCAGTTGCTATGAACGAGATTACTCTAAGCGTTGATAACCGCCACCTGATGGCGCTTCTCACTTTTTTGAAGACGCTGAATTATATCGAAATTAAAAAGGTAGCTAAAACACCCCTCATATCTGCACCACCTAATGCAGACAAACTCGCAGTGCTTTTTTCGCTTTACGGTGCCTGGTCCGACAAACGCAGTGCCGAATCCATAATCGAAGACATCGAAACGTTGCGTGTCTTTAACCGTCCCGTCGAAAGCCTATGAAGCAGTACCTTTTGGACACGAACATTGTCATCTTCCTGTTCAAGAGCAAGTTTCGTATCCACGAAAAGATCGCTTTTGTCGGACTTGAAAACTGTTTCATTTCAGAAATCACACTGGCAGAACTGAAAATTGGCGCCGAAAAAAGCGCGGACAAAATTCAGGCGCACGAAGTGGTCAATACATTTGCTCAAACTGTGACGGTGTTGCCGGTTTCGGATGTTCTGGATGTTTTTGCTACCGAAAAAGTCAGGCTGGAAAAATCGGGTACCCCAATGCACGATCACTTTGATGTCTTGCTGGCAGCTACGGCCTTGTTTTACAACCTTACCATGGTTACCAACAACGTGAAACATTTCACAGTCTTTCCGACCCTTCCTGTCGAGGATTGGGCTTTGCAAGATTTGCCGAGCGGATTTGCATAACAATTCTTGCATTGCTTTGGCCCTCCTCCCCGCCCTCCTGTTGCTGCCCGCCCTCGCCTACGCCGCGCTCATGGCCCTGTGCCTGTACGGCTGGCGGCGGCTGGAGGGCTGGGAAATCCCCCCAAACTACGTCCCCCAAACACGCATCACCGTGCTCGTGCCCGCCCGGAACGAAGCCGCCCACATCGCCGACTGCCTGCACAGCCTGCTCGCCTGCCGGTACCCGCCGGAACTGCTCGAAATCATCGTCCTCGACGACCACTCGGACGACGGCACCGCCGCCCTCGCCGCGCAAGCGGCTGACAGCAGCGCCGTTCCCGTGCGCGTGCTGCGGCTCGCTGAACACCCCGGCCCACCGGTTTCCGGCAAAAAAAACGCGATCACGCTCGGGGTGTCCTGCGCACAGGGCGAACTGATCGCCACCACCGATGCCGACTGCCTCGTGCCGCCCGACTGGCTACTGCTCGCGGCATCGCTGTACGAAACCCGGCGCCCGGGCGTCCTCGTCGGGCCGGTGACGGCACACCGCGAACGCACGGTTTTTCAGCGCTTTCAGGCACTCGACTGGGCGGGCATGGCGGGCATCACCGGAGCGGGCATTGCGCTGGGCGGGCACCGCATCGGCAACGGCGCCAACCTGTTTTACCCCAAATCCGTGTTCGAAGCCGTGGGCGGCTACGCCGACAATGCCCACCGGGCTTCCGGCGACGACGTGTTTTTGGTGCAAAAAATAGCCCGGCAGTACCCGGTTGTTTTTATCAAAAACCCCGCCGCCGCCGTGCGCACCGAAGTATATCCCGATCTGCGCGCCTTCGTGCAGCAGCGCTTGCGCTGGGGCACCAAAAACACCGCCCTGCCCGAAGCCGGGGCAAAGGCTGCGCTGGCCGTCGTTTTCCTGTGCTGTGTCGCGCTCGTGCTGACCCCGGCTGTGCTTTTTTTTCTGCCGGCACTGCTCTGGAGCTGTGCCGCGCAACTTGCCCTGAAAGTCCTCGCCGACTACGTTTTGCTGCGCGAAATGTGCCTCTTTTTTGGCCGGCGCGATCTGCTGCGCGCGTTCTGGCCGGCGTTTTTTTTGCACACGGTGTACATCGCGGGGGTTGGCACGGCCAGTTTGCTGGTGAAAAAATACACCTGGAAAGGGCGGCGGGTGCGGTAAAACTCCGCACTCACGGTTTTTTCCAAGTATCCGTTACCTTTGCCGGCCAACTGCTCTTGATTTATGATTTCCAACAACACATCCCTGCTGAAAGAAGCCGAGTCGTTCGTGGAGGCGTTCTTTGCCGAAAACGTGCCTGCGAAGTATGTATTCCACGATTTTGAACACACCGTCCAGACCGTGGGCGCCGTAAAGGTTATTGCCGAAGGCTGCCAACTCGATGCCCATACGATCGAGCTGCTCCAACTAGCCACCTGGTTTCACGACACGGGCTACGCTCAGGGGCCGGAAGACCACGAGGAGCGCAGTTGTGCCAATGCCGAGCGTTTTTTCCGAGGCAAAATATCGGACGACGACCTCGACATCATCTTCCGCTGCATCCGGGCCACCAAAGTGCCCCAGCAACCGGTTGACCTGTTGGAGCAGATCATCTGCGATGCCGACCTGAGCCACCTCGGCATGGACATCTACTGGGATCGCAACAGCAGGCTCCGGCAGGAATTTGCCCTCACCCGCGACAAATTGATGAACGATCAGGATTGGGTGGACTTCGAGATCAACTTCATGCTCGCCCACGAATACCACACGGCCGTGGCCCGGGAAATGCTGAACAAGCGCAAAGCCAAGCACATTCAGCGACTGCTGAAACAAAAGCGCCGCCTCAACCCCGACAAAGCGCCCACTGTGGAAGAACTGGCCCTGATGGACGAAAAGGACAAAAACACGGACATCAAAAAAGTCCTGCTCGAAAGCGAACAAGAACTGAAACTGGCCCGCTTCGGGCGCGGTGTGGAAACCATGTACCGCACCACCTACCGCACCCACACCAATCTCAGCGCCATGGCCGACAGCAAGGCCAACCTCATGCTATCGGTCAACGCCATCGTGATCTCGATTTTGGTGTCCAACCTCCTGCCCAAGTTGTTGGAGAATGGCGGCAAATTCAACCTGCAACTTGGAATACCCTCCGGCATGCTTTTGGCCACCTGCCTCGGCTCCATGATTTATGCCACCCTCAGCACCCGCCCCAAGGTGACGGAAGGCAAGGTGACCCGCGAGGCCATCAAACAACGCAAGGCCAACCTGCTGTTCTTCGGAAACTTCCACAGCATGCCCCTCGAAGACTTCCAGTGGGGCATCAACGAGATGCTGCGTGACCCCGAGTTCCTGTACAGCACCATGAGCCGCGACCTGTACTTTCTTGGCATTGTGTTGGCCAAAAAGTACCACTTCCTGAGCATCTGCTACAACATTTTCATGTACGGGCTGATCGTGTCGCTGCTGGCTTTCGCCGTGGCATTCGCGATCTGAACAACTCAAAACCCAAAACTCAAAACTCAAAACTCAAAACTGAAAAGTGTTTCCACAATATGACGTCATAGTAGTCGGCGCCGGCCATGCCGGATGCGAGGCAGCGGTAGCGGCGGCCAACCTCGGTTGCAAGGTATTGCTGGCCACCATGAACATGCAGACCATCGCCCAGATGAGCTGCAACCCCGCTATGGGCGGCGTGGCCAAGGGCCAGATCGTGCGCGAAGTGGACGCCCTGTGCGGCTATTCCGGCATCGTGACCGACCATACGATGGTACAGTTCCGCATGCTGAACAAGTCCAAAGGCCCCGCCATGTGGAGCCCGCGCGCGCAAAGCGACCGTATGCAATTTGCCGCCAAATGGCGCCAAATGCTGGAGGCCCACCCGAACATTGACTTTTGGCAGGAAATGGTGAACGGCTTGTTGGTCAAAGACGGACGAGTGTACGGCGTGCGCACGGGAATGGGGCTGGAAATTCCGGGCCGCAGCGTGGTGCTCACCAACGGTACGTTTCTGAACGGCATCATCCACATCGGGGAAAAACAGTTCGGTGGCGGCCGCGCCGGCGAAAGCGCCGCTCGCGGCATCACCGAACAGCTCGTGTCGCTCGGCTTCGAGGCAGGGCGCATGAAAACCGGCACCCCGCCCCGCCTGGACGGGCGCTCGCTCGATTTTTCCCGCATGGAAGTCCAGCCCGGCGACGAACCCGCCAGCAAGTTTTCCTACACCGACACGCCGCCGCTGACCAACCAGATGCCCTGCCACATCACCTACACCAACCAGCAGGTACACGACGTGTTGCGCACGGGTTTTGATAAATCGCCCATGTTCGCCGGGCGCATACAGGGCGTGGGGCCGCGTTATTGCCCCAGCATCGAGGACAAGATTGACCGCTTCAGCGAAAAAACCGAGCACCAACTTTTTGTGGAGCCGGAAGGCCGCGACACCTGCGAAATTTACCTGAACGGCTTCTCCTCCTCGCTGCCCGAAGACGTGCAATTCAAAGCCCTGCGCCTCATCCCCGGCCTCGAAAACGTGCGGGTATTCCGCCCCGGCTATGCCATCGAGTACGACTATTTTCCGCCCACCCAGTTGCAAACCACGCTGGAGACCAACCTCGTGAAAAACCTGTTTTTTGCCGGGCAGATCAACGGCACCACGGGTTACGAGGAGGCCGCCTGTCAAGGACTCATGGCCGGGCTGAACGCCGCATTGGCCGTGAAGGAGCAGGAGCCGCTCGTGCTGAAACGCTCCGAAGCCTACATCGGCGTGCTCATTGACGACCTCGTGAACAAGGGCACGCAGGAACCGTACCGGATGTTCACCAGCCGCGCCGAGTACCGGATTTTGCTACGTCAGGACAACGCCGACCTGCGCCTCACGCCCATCGCGCACCGGCTCGGCATGCAGGGCGCCGACCGGCGCATGGAACGCGTGCGCGCCAAAAACCAGGCTGCCGCCGAAATCGAAGCATTTTTCCGCAACGCCTCCGTCGGGCCTGACGAGGTGAACGGGTACCTGGCCTCCGTGCAATCGGCGCCCGTGGCGCAAAAAGTGAAACTGTACAACATCCTGCTGCGCCCACAGGTGAACATCGGTTCTTTGGCCGAGGCCCTGCCCGAACTGGCCCGCTTCCTCGCGCCCTACGAATCCGAGTTTGTCGAACTGGCCGAGATCAACGTCAAGTACGAGGGCTACATCCGCAAGGAAGAGGAAATGGTGCAGCGGGTGAGTCGCCTCGAGGACCTGCACCTGCACGCCGACTTCAACTACCGGGCGATCTCAGCCCTCAGCGCCGAAGCCCGAGACAAGCTCAGCCGCCACAAGCCGCGCACGATCGGTCAGGCCAGTCGCATTTCGGGTGTGAGTCCGGCGGACGTGAGCGTGCTGCTGATTCATTTGGGGCGGTGAGAGAAGTTTTGAGTTTTGCCCGCCTTCGCCAAGGCTTCGCCGGGTAAAGGTTTTGAGTTTTGGGTTGGTTGGGGCGCTCAAAATCGCAGTGCCCGCATATCCCCCATCCCCACAGTGCAAGCAGCCGATAGCCTTCGCAAACCACTTTTCGCCGGGAATAAAACCAACTCTTCTCCATGAGCTTTTACATCCGGTAGTAACACCGCCGAATTCCCACTTTATTCGGATCACTGTGGTAAGTATTGACATACTCAAACGCATAGGGACTGATCCAACGCACGGCGCCCCTGTATTTCAGCGTATTGCCTTCATATTGCTCGAGAATGCCTTGAGTGGCATTGGTCGGGATATATTTCCAGTTGGTGTATTCGGTTTTATTCAGGATAGATGATAAGGCGTAGGCCGCATCTATCCTGAGCACGGTGTTGTTGGAAAATGAGGCTGTCAGGGTATAGTTCACGTCCGGTTTGCCTGTGAAATAATTTTTGAAGGTGTTGTATTCGGTATGCCGCCATTGCCCGATCAACCGGAGGGCTTCTCCGCTGACCGTTGCAGCACCGTCAATGCGTTTGCCATTTTGGTACAGTTCCTTTTTCAGTATGGAGCCGTCTTCCCGGTAATAAGTCAATTCGCCATGCAGGCCGTAGGAATTGTAGTGGCCACTTTTTTTCAATCTGCCGTTTTTAAAATACCAGAGTGCTTTGCCTGTAAGGACATAATCAGCGGGCGTCACGGGATCAGTTGTAATACTGAAAGCCGTACCGACAAACTCCGGTTCCCCGCTCCGGTAGTAGTCTTTTATGGAAAAATAGTAGCCGTTGAGGATGTCCACCCCGTAATGAATATCCCCGTAATAATCTACCTCGGACTTGATCGTAGCCGGTAAATCCGAGAAAGCGATGACCCGCCTGAATGCGTATTTGTCGGATTTGGTTGTTTTCTTATCCGCATCCAGTAATACGGTGCGTTGGGCATTACTGCCAGCCGTAGCGCCCGCAAGCATCAAAAGGACGATAATGGTTTTGTTAAAAGTGGAAGTAAGCATAGCGGATATTTTTTCGGGAATGGTTGTTTTTTATATTAGACTGATAACCAATATTATTTCTGTGGGTCTTTTATCAATGCAACGGTGACTCGCCTGAGAACAGGAGCCGCAAGCGAACCACCGATTGCAGTTGAAGCCACCCTTACCGGTTTCCAGGCGCCGGAGCCGTGCTTGCCGTACCGATTACCTTGCCGTTGCTGTCGGTGATGGTGATTTGCTGGTAGCTGTTTCCGTTGTTGACGAACACGGTGGTACAGCTGAATAAACAGAAAGGAGTGAGGTGGATGCCGTCGCCGGAGATCACGTTGTTGGCTGTGGCGTTGCCGCTGTTGACGACCAGGTCGGACAGGATATCACCGACCTTGACACCACCTTCTGCGACGGCGTTCAGAAATTTCTCAAATGACCCGGTCATTTTTTTGAACGGGTTTTTGAAGCCTGCATCGGAGCTTTTCGGGCTGCCAGCCTTGCCCGTTTTGTCAGGCGTCGATGTGCCGCCGCGACTCATGCTGCCGCTGCCTTTGGGTGAAGCCGGTGGCTCTAGTGCCGCTTTGGCCCGCTCAATCTCAGCAGATGAGCTGTTTCGCGATCCATATATGACGACTTCAGGCGCTACGACTCCACCTGAGCCTGAGGGTTTGTCTTCCGGTTGTTTCCTGATTTCTCTATTGATTGCGAACGACTTTTGAGCCGACGAAGATTGGACTTGAAACAGGATGCTGAGCGTTGCGAATGCGGCGAAAACAAGGTGCTTTTTCATGTTTAATGCTTTTTATTTTGAATGATTTTTATTTTGTGTCGGTCAGCGATTGCCGCGATGAAACACAGGTTGTGGTTGAAACCAGTTCGGTGGGGGCGGAGGCACGGGATAGGACATTTGCGGCGGGAACTGGGGCATGGGCGGTGGATAAGCCGGCGGCATCTGGGGCGGGAACTGCGGCGGAAACTGCGGCATCGGCGGCGGATAAGCCGGCGGCATCTGGGGCGGAAAGACCGGTTGCTGTGGTTGCGGATACGGCGGATACGGAGTGTTTTGCTGGGGTGGATAGGCCGGAGGTGGCGGATAGGATGGATATGGTGTGGTTTGATGCGGCGGATACTGCGTTTGCGGTGGGGGAATAGTCGTTTGGGTGGGGCTTTGTGCGTTTTTCACCGAACCGGGTATCATACCTCCGTTCGCTTTCACGATAGGATTGATTTGGGCATGGGCGATGAGGGCGGCGCTCGTCAGGATGAGCGCCAGCAATGCATGTTTCATGATCAGACTTGTTTAGAAGTGAAGTAATGGAAGAGCGCGTTGCTCGGGTTACTCGTGGGGAAAGTAGGCCTGCCGTTGGGTATATGTCAGGCGCGGCAGGGCAATCTCCGGGAACGAACCGGCAAGGGACGGCACCTCCCCGCTGCGCGGGGCGATGCGACTGCGGATCTCCTGTATGAAATATTGGTGGATTTGGTCATATTGAGTGCCCAACTGACCGTTCAGGATAGCGGCGGCGGCCGTCACGCCCAAGTGGGCGCAAGCCATGCGCTGCTGCGGCGTGCCGTGATGGTCCCGGCTGTTGTACATATAGTCGCCGGCATCAAAAGTCGCTTGAAAATAAGGCTCCATCTCCGACCAGTACGCTCCCTTGGCCAAGGCCATGTACAGGCCGCTGAAAGCATCCGCTTCGAGCTCGACCTGGAATTTACCGGCATAATCGTTGAACCATTTGCCCTGCTGGAAATGCTGGAATTGCACCCGGTGCCCATATTCGTGCGCCATGACTCCGGCTACGGCCAGTTCGTTGTATTGCCCGATGTGTTTTTGAAAGAAATGATAGCCGACCAACAGTTCGCCCTGGGCATTTGCATAGCAATTGGCGAACTCGGCCGAAGGCTCAAAAAGAATCAGCAACTGGGCCGGCACCTGCTGGAAAAACGCCCGCTGGTACCCGATCTCTTCCTGCAACAGGCCATCCACATAGGTGTTGCCGATGGAAGTGCTGATGTGCCCGGAATTGGCGTAACCACCTTGATACCCGGTACAGCCATACATTTTCAGGCAGTTCCCGTCGGACTCGGTCGCCTCGGGATCATAGTTGAAGGAATGCGGGTCGGTGCAGCCGGGAATGGGCACTTTCAATAGGGCTTCACAGGAAGTCAGCAGCACGGTAGCCCAGCAGATGGAGATGGCAAAAATCTGGTGCAGTTTCATAATCTATTTTCGTTTGAGTGAACAGTTGCGTGAAACGATTTGATGAAATAGAGTCAGCCCCAGGGAAATCTTAATGGGTAAAAGTACTTTTTTTGAAAAGACGTAATTTCAGGCTAATCCCCAAGCGTAATTTGCGCCAACTAATAGCCCTAGAATTTTTTCCTTAACGTTTCACCCTTATTGACTCTATGTACAAAACCGACTGCAACGATCAGGAGGCCGTGGCGGCGGACTTGCGAGCCAACCGCTCCGAGGCGCTGAAATGCCTGATGCGAAAAGTATTCGAGCCGTTCTGCTGGTACTGTCGGCCAATAGACATGGCCGACGCCGAGGACATCTTCTCCGGCGTACTGGAGCGGATCGTACCCATGCTTCTAGAAGGGGACTCTTTTCGCAACTTCTACGGATTGGTGTACTGCTCGGCAATCAACGCGTGGCGACGCTGGAACCAACAGCGCGGAAAAGGCCCTCGAATCCTGCCGCCGGAGGACTTTTCGCGGATCGTCGTGGACTTCGAATTGCCGACCATGGAAATGCTGGAGGAGCAACAGGCACGGGAAAGTTTGTTCGCCGCCCAGCAGGAGTGTTTTAATCAACTGACCAAACAACAACAAGACCTCATGCTCCTGCGCATCGTGGAAAAACGCTCGCGGGAAGAAATCGCTCAAGCGCTTGGCTATGCCAATGCCAATGTGGTCGGGGTAACGCTCAACCAGGTACTTCGCCGCATGAAGCAATGCCTCATTCAAAAAGGTTATGATCTATGAACAACACCGAAAATACAGACCAGATCATGCGCTATGACACCGGCGAAATGGACGAGGCCGAACGCCTTGCGTTCGAGGCTCGCTTAGCCAAAGACGCCGAACTGCAAGCCGATTATGCTGCATACCAAGCGCTGGCCGGCTTCCTTCATCAATTGTCGGAGGGACGCGCGTTGCGGGCGCAATGGGAGGAAATGCGGGCGCAAGTACACGAAGAAGCCTCGGCAGAAAAGGCAAAAAGCACACAACCCCAGCCACTATCACCACCAAAGCCAAGCCAAGTGCGGCTCGTCCCCGTCAACTTCCGGTGGATCATGGCCGTCGCCGCTTCGCTTGCGCTCTTGTTGTACGCCTTGTGGTGGTGGCAAGGGCCATATTTCAGTCGGCAACTGGACGAACTAGCCGCGGCCAATTTGCCCGGCACTACTGCTTTGATACGCCGACAACTACCGGCCGGCTATGGAGCCGATGCCGAGTCAAAAGCCTATCGAACCGTTCTGGAACGTATCGAGCAAGGCCATGCGGCGGCGGCGCTTCCGGTGCTGGACCAGGTCGCGCCCGGCCCTTTTGCCGATTTTTTGCGGGGAATATGCCTGTCCGTTTCCGAGACGCCGGCACAGGCAATTCCGATACTCGAACCGTTCACCGACGACCCGGAACCGTTCTACCGGCAGGCCGCTGCCTGGCACCTCGCATTGGTGTATGCCCGTGCCGGCGACAAAAGCAAGGCGGAAAAAATGATTCGCATTCTCCTCGAAGACCCCACATCGCCTTATCTGGACGGCGCGAAAAAACTGCAAACCCGGATCAACAGCCCCTTCGCCTTATGAGAAAGACCTGCCTCGCCCTGTGCTGCATCGTGCTGCCGAACCTTTGGTGCCGGGCAATGCCCGACACCCCCAAGCCGCCCGCAAACGTGACCCTTGCTACCGCACAAGACATTGTCAACAACATTTATCAGGCCGTCGGCGGAGCGGGCAGGGCCTGCCCCAAGGTCGTTGTATCAACGGCGCCGAATGTCGTGGCCCGGTATTTTGCCGGCCAAATCCAGATCAATCCCAAACTTTTCGAGGTCTGCGCAAGTTTCGGCACGAACGCGGAAGACGCCCTTGCCATCGTACTGGGGCACGAGATGGACCATTTTTTCAAAAAAAGCAATGTGCCGGGAGATGCCGACTTTCACTTGTACCCCTCCGATCCGGCCACAAAAGAAGAAGCCGATGCTGATGTGAATGGACTCTTCTACGCTTTCCTTTGCGGGTATGACGGAGCGGGAGAAATTTTTGAAAACTTCATCGCAAAGGTGTACGATGCCTTCAAACTGGAAAACGACCACGCCCATCCGCCCTTGAACACCCGCCGGGCCGCATACGCGCAAATTCGCGGAACCGCCCGATGGGCCTCCGATATTTTTGAAACGGCCAATTGCCTCGCCCTGATGGGGCAACACCAGCCGGCCCTGGCCTGCTACCGGCGGCTCCGAATGCTGCACGACGGCGTGGAACTCGCCTACAATGAAGCCCTGATCAAGTTGTTTGAACTGCTCGACGACGGCAACCAGCGGCTTGATCCGTTCTTTTACCCGATCGAACTAGCGGACGAGTCCCTTTTCTCCAAAGTCCGAAACACCGGTGGCACAATCCCCGACCTTGTCCGCGAACGCCTCGATGCCCTGGAGCACGATTTCAGCGCGTTGTCGGCACAGAACCCGAACTTCGAACGTGCCAGGCTGGCCGCTTTCAGCGTCCGCGTGTTGCTTGGTCAAACGAAGGGCATTGTCCCCCAACTCGAACAGGCGCGTGTCTCGGCGGCAGAACGCTCATACCGGGAAAAACTGCTCCTGCTGCAAGCCATTGCCGAGGCAAAAAACGGCGACGAAGCAACAGCCAAACGCTTGCTGAACGAATTGGCCCAAAGCCGGATACCGCAGCACCGCCACCTTGCCCACTTGAACCTCGCTTGCCTGGAACCCGGGAAGGCCCTGCCCAAAGCGCCCGGCAAGTGCCTGTCGCCAGCTCCCGAAGTGGATGGAATCGGTGACTCGTTCAACATGAAAGAACTGGACAAGGACAATTTTTACGACCTGTACCACAACCGCCGGGGCGACTATCAATTCTATCACTCAAAAAAGAAATCGTCCACGCTGTTGGCCCTGAGGGGCGCCTATTCCGGCTATGTGTTCCAGCGCCTGAATAACGTGCCGCCCTTGCAGGATTATTCCAAACAGGCGTACTGGACCTACGGCGCAGGAGCCTATCTGTATCTGCCGGACTGCGGCATGATCCTGCGCCTTTCGGCCAACGGCCAGGTCATATCCTGTCTGAAGGTGATCGCACTGCATTGACATCTCACCACGCTACCACTGCTAAAAAAATGAAACACCGCCTGCCCTCCCTCGCTGTCCTGATCCTGCTTGCTGTTGCACTTCGGGCACAAAACAGCCCCGGAAACCTGAACTTTCAACGCGGCCTGGAGGCCGAAGCACAGGAGTACTACGCCCACGCCGGTCGCTACTACGACCTCGCCCGCACCGAAGCCCTGGCTGCCCGCGACACCTTGGCTGTTGCCCGGGCGACACTCCGTGCCGGCGTATGCGACATCCAGAAATTCGACTACCCCAACGCGCTCCGGCGCTTGCCGGAAGCCGCCGAAGTATTCCGCCGGCTGAAAGGCGATGCCGACCCGGAGTACGCCGATGTCCTGTACCGACTGGGGGTAGCCAATGCCCAGAAAGGATTTATGGATTTGTCCAATGAATATTTCCGACAGGCGCTGCGCATTTTTGAGCAGGCGGGAAATGCGTTTATGGTGTTCAAGTGCCACGCACAGTTTGGTTACAATGCTTATGGTGTGAAGGAAAAATTGATGTGGGTGGAAAAAGCGCTTGCCCTTTGGCCGCAGGTGCCGGACAAAACGCCACTGGAGGAATTCAGACTCTACCAGCAGCTGGTTTTCGCTTACGGTGACCTGGGTTTGTTGGACAAGAAAGAGGCGGCAGCCGAACATGCCAAAAAACTGCTGCTCCAGGCGGATAGCAATTCCGTGCAGTGGATGATTGCAGCGGCCGGGCTGGCGTTTCTAATGCCGGAGGAGGAGCGTGAACGTATTTATGGGCAGGCCGCGCGCTGCTACCAAAACAAACTCGGCCCCCGGAGCATACGATATGCCCAGCTATTGGAACTTCTTGCAGCCAATTCGCAGCCTGACAATTACGACGACTTGCTTGGCGAGGCTCTGGCCATCTACCGCGATTCCATGCCCGGGGACAGTTTGCGGATCGCCCAAGTGATGTCCATGAAGGCCTCCATTCTGTTCATCAGGGATCCGCACAACCCGGAGCGGGCACCTTTGATCATGGACAACATTCGGATTTTAGAAAAAATATATGGGCCTTCGGCTTTTGCCCTGGCACAACCCTACACCAGTCTGGGCTTGGTCTATAGCAATAAGTATAGCTGCGATACCGCGCTGATCTACTTCAATAAAGCGCTTCATATCGCGGAGCAAACCGTCGGGCAGCACAGCGTGGAATACGCCTACATCCTCGCCCAAATGGCCACCTGCCTGAGCGTGCAAAGCGGAAATCAAGATACTGCCGTAACCATCCACCGAAGAACAATACGCATCATTGAGGACGAAGCGGGGCCGGGAAGTTGCCTGTTGGGTTCAGACAACCAATACTTTAGTTTAGCCTCCCGTTTGATGGAGGACGGTCGGTTTGAAGAGGCGTTCGATTTGTTCTGGAAAAACGACTCGCTTATAACAGCTTGTTATCTACCGTTAAATTATCGGTTGGGTAATCTTTTAATGGCCAGCGTCTGTCTTTTTTCCGCCAACAGGGCAGTAAAGGCTAAAGAAGTGGGTGAAATACTGCTTTCCTTGATTCCTCCGGACTGGGATAATGCGTACAAACATTTTTTCCTTGCCGAGGCTAACAAGGTGTTGCACGTTAGCTATGATATGCTGGGCCAACGCGACAGCGCGCGTTTTTATCTGGCCAAGTTCTTGGAGTTTCTCCGACCCGAAAACCCGGACTACGCCAATATTTTTCTGGGGGCCGCCGATTTTTATGCAAAGGATTACGACTGGACGCAGTACGAATACTACCTCGGAAAGGCCGGTATGGCGGTCGAAGAACAAAGCCGGCAGGGCACGTTGCATCCCTTGACTCAGCTGCGGTATATGCAGGAACGGGCTATGTATTTCTTCCGCACCGGGCAGTGCGACTCCGCCATGTATCACGCCAGAGATTTAAATACGCTGGCGCAAACAGTACTCAAAAACCGGCCGCAGGAGCTCAGCGGGTACCAGGATTTTGATCTCAATTATTCCTGGTTCTGTGAGGATTTAGACCTTGATTCGTTCATCCTGCGCGTCAAGGAACGGCTGAACAGAAATACCACTCTCTACCCGCCGGGCTATCAGATGCTGGTATTGGATCAACAAATGCTGGCAAGTCTGTACGCCTTGAAAGGCGATGTGGTCAAGAGCCGGTATTATGCCGAAAAAGCGCTGGCAGGGTTCCGGCAGGATATGGATGCCAATGCAGGTGCCGTGCCTTCCGAACTGAAGTATCTGGAAGCGCAGGGCGATTTTTTGAAAGCCAACCAGGACGGTCGCGGGGCATTGGCCGCCTACCGGTCCGGCCTGGAAAAAGCCCTTGCCATTCAGGATTGGGGCAAGGCGCGTGCCTTCGCCAACCGGATCGCCGTTTATCACCACGACAATAAAGACTACACGGCCGCCGCGGCGTACTACCGCCAGCAACTGGAGATGTTCCCGTCGCGCCCCGACCGGGCGGCGCTAAGCGAGTTGGCATCCGCTCAGGTAAACCTCGGAAAATGCCTGACGGTGAGCGGGCACGCCGCCGATGCAGCGCCGCTGTTTCGTTCGGCTGCCGCCATTGCGGATACCCTTGCCGACAATGCTGCTTCGAAGTCCGAGATTTATCAGGGAGTCGCCTGGTACCACGCGCAGACCGGCCGGTTTGCGGATGCCGAAAACATCCTGCTCCGGGCCATTGCCTTGTTTGGCCCGGAAAAGCCGGAAACGTCCGGGGATGTCCTGCGCAGCCGACGCTTGGCTTGGTTGTACAACGAACTGGCCCGTTGCCGGCGGCAGTGGTACGCCCATAGCCGCCAGAAGGCAACACTTCGGGCGGCATCCAGCGCTGCCGCGACCATGCTCGGACATGTCGGCGCTTTCGAGCACCTGCTCGGCGAATCCCCCGACAACGCGCTCGAAGGCCGCGCCTCCGTAGCGGCATACTACCACGAGGCGCTGTTGGTGGCCCACGAAGCCGGTATAGCGCCCGACAGCCTTTTTGTGCTGTATGAGCGGGGCAAAGCCGGCGCCTTGCGCGCCTTGTTGCAGGAAAAAAAGGCGCGGGACTTTTCAGGTATTTCTAAGGAACTGCTTCGGAATGAGCATCTTTTGGATCAGCAGATCGCCAATGTGGTTCGCACCCGGTTTGAGTGGGATCAGGGCAGGCAGCGCAGCGGCCTCCCGACCCAGCCCATTCTCACGGAAGAACTGAATGTCCTTCAGGCTGAAAAGGGTGCGTTGGTGCGGGAAATCCGAGACGCGGCCCCACAGTATTATCAGTTGGTGTACGGCGCCCCTGCCGTGACGTTGCCGGATGTCCAACAGCGGCTTGCCCCGGATCAGGCAATGCTGCAATACTCGGTCGGCGACAGCAGCATTTTTTGCCTGTTTATCAGCAAACAGGAAGTGCTGGCCAGGATCATACCCATAGATTTCCCCCTGGAGGATTGGAGCCGGATGCTGCGCGAGGAAGCGAAAAAGTCGGCCGGCAGGATGAATGCAGACCTTTTTGTGCCGGCTGCAACGGGCCTGTATCAACGACTGCTTGCGCTTTTCAGCGCCCTGCTTCCCGAGCGACTCGTCATTGTTGCGGACGGCCCCTTGTATCAGTTTCCGTTCGAATTGTTGCTGAAAAAAACACCGGACGTGCCGGTCAATTTTGCTCGTCTGGACTACCTGCTGCAAAGCCACTCCGTCTCCTGTGCTTCTTCTGCTTTTGTATGGAAAGAGATGCAGGATCGCGTGCTCCCGGTCCGGGATGCCCGGCACCGCATCCTCGCGATCGCGCCCGAATACACCGGCCGGGAGGATTATGTGGCGTTTCGGGGCAGCGAAGATGCCGACGAGGAGCGGAAAGGCTTCTCGCCGCTGAAGCACAACCAACCGGAGGCCGATACCGTGCTGTATATTTGGGACGGGCAGGGTGCAACGATCAAGGCTGGCGCCGCTACGGAAGATACAATTCGAGCAGCGGCGCCGCAATACGACATCATTCACCATGCCGGACATGCGAAAGCGTATGACCGGAAGGGCAACTTTTCGTTTATCGCGTTTACCGAACGCCCCGACACCCTGGAAAACGAGCGGCTGTATGCTTTGGAGATTTACGGCATGACGCTTCCTTCCGAAATGGTGGTGTTGAGCGGCTGCGAAACGGGCCTTGGAAACCTGGCCCCGGGCGAAGGCATTGTCGGCTTGGGACGGAGCCTGGCCTACGCTGGGGCCAAAAGCGTGGTGCTCTCCTTGTGGTCGGTACAGGACGAAAGCACCAAAGATTTTATGGCGGCTTTTTATGGGCATCTAAAATCCGGCTTGACTAAGGATCGTGCCTTGCGCCGGGCCAAACTGGATTTTCTGAACGCCGGAGGGGCACCTGTTCAGTGGGCGACATTCCTGATTTGGGGCGATTGCCGGCCAATCAAATACTGAACAAAAACGGCTCACTTCCCCATCCAATTCTTGAAATCGCCCACCCGCTCGCGGCTCACGAGCACCTCCTCCGGCTCGGGCGGGCTGAGGTGCAGTTTGAGGCGGTTGTTGAAATACGGGTGAATTTCGCGCACCGCCGAAGCGCGCACGATGAACTGGCGGCTCACCCGAAACCAGTCGCGCGGGTCGAGCATGCCCTCAATTTCCTCCATGGTGTACTCCACGAGGTGTTTTTGCCCACTGCGGGTTTTGAAAAAATTGACCCGCCCCTCCGACCAGAAGTAGGCGATGTCGGCCACTTCCACCGTCACGAATTTTTGCAGGTGTTTCACCAAAAAACGCGCGCGGTACTCCTTGGAGTGGGCAGCCTTTTCGCCGCCGGCCAGCGAGAGCAGCAGGGTCTCAATGCTGCTCGTCACCGGGCTGGCCTCCCGACCGTATTGCAGTTTCAAGTCGCGATACTTGCCGATAGCCCGCGTCAGGTCCTCGCGCTGCACGGGTTTGAGCAGGTAGTCCACGCTGTTGACCTTGAACGCCTGGAGCGCATACTCGTCGTAGGAGGTGACGAAAATGACGGGGCTTTTGACCCGCGTGCGCTGGAAAATCTCGAAGCTCTGCCCGTCGGACAGCTCGATGTCCAAAAAAATCAGATCCGGAGCGGGGTTGGTTTCCAGCCACACCACTGCTGCGGCTATGCTGCCCGCTGTTCCGGCAACCTGCACATCGAAGGCTACTTCTTCGAGCAGGCGCACGAGTTTTTTCACGGCTAAGGGTTCGTCTTCTACGATGAGTACATGCATAGTTGAGAGGTTGAGCGGGTTTAACGGGTTGAGCGGGTTTAACGGGTTGGTTCTCCGCCCACGGATTCATCCGTGGGTTTCCAGTATTGGCAGTTTAACGACAAAGTCTCGCTCGCTTTCCTGCACTTCGAAGCCCGGCACGCCGAGCAGTTCGTAGCGCTGGGCGAGGTTTTCGAGGCCGATGCGGTTGGACGAGCGCAGGGCGTTTTTCCGTTGGAGGTTGTTGCGTACGACGATCCGGCCAGGTCCTTCGGAAGGCGAGGCGTTTTGGCTAAAAATCTCGATGTGCAGCGGCCTGTCCGGACTGATTACGTTGTGCTTCACGGCGTTTTCCACCAAAATCTGGAGCGCGAGGGTGGGTAGTTGGTCGTCCATGAACCCGGGCTCCACATCAATATTCAGAGAAATGCCCGCGTCGTGGCGGGTTTCGAGCAGGTGAAAAAACGAGCGGATGAAGCGCAATTCGTCGGCTACGTTGGCCAGTTCCCGTTCGTTGGAGCGCAGCAGGTAGCGGTACACGTTGCTGAGTTCGTCCACAAAATCCTCGGCCCGGCGCGGGTTTTCGGCAATGAGCGAGGAGAGCACGTTCAGGCTGTTGAACAAAAAATGCGGGTTCAGTTGGCTTTGCAGGCTCTGGAACTGGGTTTCCAGGTTTAGTTTTTCCATCTGCTCGGTCTCGGTGAGCGCGTCTTTCCATTTGCCGAAATATGTGACGCCTTCATACACCGTGGCGATGATGAGCACGCACATGGCCGACAGCAGCAGCAGCCCGAAGAAGTGGTTTTTGTTGGGCACGAGATCGGCGTAGCGCGTGCTGACGAGGATGAAGTACGTAATTTTGGCAAAGCCGATCGTGACGAACAGGTAGCCCAAGAAACTCCATACCACGCGCTTTGGCCAGTCCTCCAGTTTGGAAAAACGGCGCAACGTGGTATTCCGAACCCAATGGCAGGCAATGGGGGAAAGCACCGACGAAAACAGCCAGGGGACGGTCATGCGGAAGAAATTGCTCCAGGAACTCAGGTAAGCCTCCCCGTACAAAAAATAGCACAGCGCCACTACAAACGGCGGCACCAGCGTCATTTCCACCCAGTAATGGCGGATGATATGGCCCAGGCGTCCGGTCATGGCTGCGGGCTGTTTTCGGTGAACGGTATAACGAGCGCCAGTATCTCGGCCTGCACGGATTGTGAGGCTCCGGTGCTTTCGAGGTGTTTCCAGTCGTTGTCCGATGCATCGAACGAAAGGGCTTTGGGGCGGTTTTCGCAGGACAGCCGGATGCATTTGCTTTCGATGTCGAGCCGGATGTGCAGTGGCGCGTTTTGGGTGCGCACGAGGTAGTCGAGCGCATGTTGCAGCGCAAGAGTCGGCAGGTGCCAGCCATGCTCAAAAATCCTCCGCGCCTCTGCGTCTCCGCGGTTCATCTGGTCCGTTCCGGCCATGCGCAGCGAAAACGCCCCGTCCGCGAAGCGGTTTTGCAACAAAAACGCGTACGAACCGGCAAACTGCAACTCTTCGTCTAGGGTGGCCATCGGCTGGCGGCCTGCCCGCAACAGGTAGCGGTACACTTTGGACAACTCGTCCACAAACAGTTCGGCGCGGGGCGCGTCTTCGCCGATGAGCGCCGAAAGCGTGGTCAGCGAATTGAACAAGAAGTGCGGGTTCACGCGGGTTTTCAGGGTCTCGAGGCGTTGTTGGGCCTGTTGTTTTTTGAGATGTTCGGCTTTTTGCAGGGCATCTCGGTATTGGCTGAAAAAATACTTGGCCTCGTACACCCCGCCGATCAGTGCAATGAAGAACAAGGAGCAGGCCACGTTGATCAGCCAGGTCTGCAAGGGCGATACCCACATCGGCGACTCTAATTTCAGGGCCATCACGAACGCCGTGATCAGCGCCTGCCCGATGCACGCCACCAGCAGGAATGCCACGAACATCCACAGCACGCGTCCGCGTGTCTGCTCGATCGTCGGGAACCGACGGCGCACCCGGATCAGCAGCCAGCGCGACGCCTCCCAAATCAGGCTGGTGTACGGCACACTGATGACAAGGTATTTCCACAACAAGTCCCACCTGCCGGGAAAAAAGATCGGCATTTGCGAAAACAGTAGCCCGGCCACGGAAAGCGGGATGCCCCAAAGGCGCAGGTGCCGGTCGTGCAAGGTGTCGGGTGAGGAGTCGGACATACGGAGGAAGGTTTGGCAAAGGCATGGCGGGCAAACGGGGGGCCAAAGAGGCTGTCAGCTGCGCGCCTTTTCCCGCCCTTGCGCCAGCGAAAAAACGTGCATGAATACCGCGCAGGGCATAAAAATCCCGGGGATGAGCAGGTACGGCATTTCGCCAAATTCCGGGCTGATAGGTGGCTGTTCGTAGCCCCAGATTTGTGGCGCAACACCCAGCGAGATGAAAATGAACACCACGTTTGCCAGCCAGAACAGGCCCATGATGTTCCACCAGAACACCCATTTTTCCGACAGTATGTTCCAACGGAAAACCAGCAGCGCGATGACCGGTGCGGTGATGCCCGAAATGATGTCGAAATTGTATCCCTCCATGGTCGGCTCCTTGGAACCCAGTCCGAGCATCGCGATGCCGAGGATCAGAAATTCGACCACAATCCGAAACGACTGAAACGCGACCGGCTGCCAGCGCGGAACAGTACGCAGTAGGGGCCGGTGCCGTCCGGTTTTGAAGAACCAGAAAATGAAGGCAAACGCCGGTAGTACGAGGAGCAGCGGGATTTTCGGCGGCGCCGAAAAATCGCGGAACACGCCGAAGTGCGCCAGCGTGCCGGCATACACTACCCACACGGCGGCTCCGATCCAGAGCGGCAGCCATTTGGCGCTCGCCCGGTGCAGGCCGAGGCTGATTAATGCCAGAAGGACGAGCAGCAGCAGATAGAAAATTGATTCGAACATGACAGAATAGTAGATTGGTTCAGGCTGTAGCAGGAGCGGAATTGCGGGGCGATTTTTTCCAAAATAAAAGTCCGGCAGCGGCGAGCGCGAACACCGATTCCGTGACAAGCCACTGCATGGCAAATGCGCCCGGCATGCCGTCGAGCAACATGCTCAGGATGCGCCCCAAGGCAAAACCGCCGGTGTAGAGCAGGGCCAGGATCAGGCCGGTTCGCTGTGCCCGGAATGCGGCGACAAGCCAGAACATGCCGAACGCCAGGTTCACGCCGCCGTACAGCGCTCGCACGGAGTTGCGGGCGGTCAGGTTGCCCAATTGCACCTGAACGTTGTCGAAAATGGCTTGCGGATCGAGGATGGCCTGCACGGCGATGTTAAGCGTGGCCAAGCCCAAGAGGATCAAAAAAATGCGGGCGATGAATTTTTGTGTGTCCATGTCTGTCTGGAATTTTTTGTCAACGGATGGGGCAAAAGTGCGGGCGAACAGTATGGAACGCCAGAGGGCTTGTCATCAGTTGTCAAAACCGGTGCATGAACTGCAGGAGACGGCGCGGGATCGGGAAAAGTGGCAATCATGGCGCGGATTTTTGTGCCCCTATTTGGCCTCGGCGCGTTCCAACAGGACGATGTCGAACACGGAGCGAAACATCGCCTTGCCGTTCTCCACGGTTGTTTTGGAGCCGGAATACGCGTCTCGCAGTACCGTTCCATCGGGGAATGCCCCGGCGACAGGAATCGCCTTTTGGCCTGTGGGTACGTCGAGGCCCACGACCACCGTGTCGGAAAAGGCGGAGGCCGTGTATGCCCGCTGAAACACGTACGGCTTTTCGGACAGCATCGTGTGTGTGCCTGCGCCAACGGCCGGGTGGGCCTTACGGAAACGCCCGAGTTTTTGCCAGTGGGCGAACACATCCTTCGTGCGATAACCGCCGCGTGTGCCGTTGGCTTTCAGTTCGTCCCAGTTCATGAAGGAACGGAGGGTAGCGTCGCCTTCGGTGCCGGGAATGTCCAGCGGGCGGTTCGTTTCGTCGCCGTAGTAGATTTGTGCGGCGCCCGGGCAAAGCAGGAGTTTATTGGCCGCCTCTATAGGCTTTTCACGCTTTTTGTCGAACGGCGCCCCGTCGTCGTGGGAGCTGAGGTAGTTGAGCACCCCCTTGCCGCGCAGCGGCCCCTGGAGTTGGGCGGCATATTTCGAGAACAGCGCCTCGTAGGACGGGTTTTGCGCGTCGTATTTCAGGCCAAAGTTTATGACGCTGTGGAAGCCGTGGGCAAAGTAGTCCACCTTGCGGTCGCCGAAATCATAGTCGCGTCCGCTGGCGATATTGTAGCCGTACACTTCGCCCACCATGTAGAAATCGGTGTTGTCGAGCACTTTGGCGGGGTTGGTTTTTTTCCAGTCGGCAAAGGCTTGGGCGGCTTCTTTTTGGAGTTCGGCCCAGACGTTTTCCTCCACGTGCTTGACCGTGTCGCACCGGTAGCCGTCAATGCCGAGGCGGCGCACAAAATCCGTGAGCCATTTGATGAGGTAAAAACGCGGTGCGCGGGGGTGGCCGGTGCGTTCGAAGAAGGCGTCCAGTTCGGCCAGTTCGTGCTTGAGGCGGCCTTCCTGCTCCCATTTTTTCAGAAGAAACGGCGGCAGTTCGACGGGTTCGTTGCTTTCCGTTTTGATGTCGGGCAGGTTTTTTACCAGCGTGCAACTGATCGTGGTTTGGTAATCCCGGTAGCTGCACTGGGGGGTGTTGCGTGCCCAGTCGCTCCAGAGCGGATCTTGCTGCGTGACCGGGCCGGTATGGTTGAGTACCACATCGAGCAGGACTCGAATGCCGCGCCGGTGGGCCTTGTCCACGAGTTCGGCCAGATCGCGTTCGGTGCCGAAGTTGGGGTCGAGGCGGGTCCAGTCCTTGGTCCAATAGCCGTGAAAGCCGTAGGTGGCGCCGGTGCCCTCGTCCACGACGCCGTGAACCTGTTCCAGTACGGGCGTGAACCAGATGGCGTTGATGCCGAGCCGGTCGAAGTAGCCCTGTTCCAGTTTTTTGGTGATGCCCTTGATGTCGCCGCCCATGAACCCGCGCAGTTTTGCGGCGGGCACTGTTCGGCCCAGGGTAACGTCGTTGGCGGGGGTACCGTTGGCAAAGCGGTCGGTAAGCAGGAAATAGATGTTTGCGTTTTCCCAGAGAAAAGGGGCAGCGGATTGGCTGGTCGGCGCGGTTTGGCGCAAGCCGGAACAGCCTGAGAGGACGAGCAGAAGCAGCAGAATCTGGTAAGGTTGTCTCATGCGATAGGGAAAGAGTAGGTCAATATTAAAATTGGGGAGCAACATAGGAGTTTTTGAGCAAATGATGTGTACCGCGGATGTGACAATGTGCATAGCATCAACAATTTGGCGTACACCGCCGAGGGTGTTTTGGCATTTGGGGTAATTTATTTACGAATTTTATGTCAGCAATTTTAATTTTGCCTCACCTCCCCCGAACGTGTACTGCTCAACGTAATACTCTTTAGCATGAAAATCTACTTCTACTTGCTGGCTTGTTTGCTGACGGGCCTTTCCGCGCCGCTTTTTTCACAATGCCCGCCGACCGGTTTCCCCGATGCGGGCAATACTTGCCCACTGGCGCCCATCCTGTGCGAAAATCTGGATGGATACTGCAACCAGATCAACAACAACAACACACCGCAGAACTTTCCCGGCTGCCCCGGCTGGCAGCTGAACAACGACGAATGGTTCGCCTTCTTTGCCGGCACCGACAGCATTTCCATTCAGGTAACGCCGAGCAACTGCACACAAGGCCCGAACATGGGCTTGCAAGCGGGTATTTATGCCGGTTGCGGCCCCCCGTGGAATCCGATTGATTTGCAGTGCTCCTGCACGCAAAACCCGTTCATTCTGAACTCGGGCAATTTTGTGGTCGGCCAGGTGTACTGGTTCGTCATTGACGGCTGTGGGGGCAACGTGTGCGATTATGCCATTGACGTGCTTTATGGCTCCACAGTTGGGGTGGCGCCCGACGACCCGGGGCCGGTGACCGGCCCAACACCGGTTTGTCAGGGAAGCAACGCGGCATACACGACTCCGGCTGTTCCGTATGGCACGATATATACTTGGACGCTCAACCCCACGAATGCCGGAACCATCAACGGACAAGGCAACCGCAACATCACCATCAACTGGTCGAGCGCGTACAGCGGCCCGGTGGAGCTGTGCGTGGAGGTCTCCAACCTGTGCTACGATAACCCGGAATTGTCCTGCTTCGAGGTGGAGGTCATTCCCCGGCCTACTGCTCAAATTTCCGGCAGCGGCGTCATTTGCACCAACGACCCCACGCCAGACCCGGTGGACCTGACAATCACATTTACCGGGGATGGCCCCTGGACGTTCGTTTACCGGCGCAACGGTGTGGCCCAACCGCCCATCACAACCAGCGACAATCCCTACATTTTATCGGTCAACCAGACTGGAACATATACCCTGCAAAGTGTAACCACCGTCACGGGCAACTGTACCGGGACGGTCTCCGGTTCGGCACAAATCACCCCTGTTACCTTGACCGCCCAAACTGCGGTGGACAATGAAAACTGTGGCGCCGGAAACGGAGCGGTCAACCTCTCCCCTGGCAGTGGAACCCCGCCGTACACCTTCGCGTGGGATCACGGGCCAACAACCGAAGACCTGACCAACGTCGGTGCAGGCACCTACACCGTCACCATCACCGACGATAATGGCTGTACGCTCGAGCGCATGGTAACGGTACTGGACTCCTTGCTGAACATCACCATCAACGCCAACGTCCAACCGAACACTACCTGCATCGGTGGCAACGGCAGCATCACCACCAGTGTCGCCCCGACCGGCTCCTATACCTACAACTGGTCCAACAACGCTACCACACCGAGCCTGGTCAACCTGACGCCGGGAACGTACACGCTCACCGTGACCACCGGCGTCACCTGTACGGCCACCGCCGAGTTTACCATAGACGACGAACCGAACGAACCGGACATTACCGGCACCACCACCCAAAGCACCTGTGATCTGTCAAACGGCGGGATCAATATTTCCGTAACCGGCGGCGTGACGCCCTACACCTACAACTGGTCCAACAATGCCACGACGCAAGACTTGACCAACATTCCCGCCGGTTCCTACGACGTGACCGTGACCGGAGCCAACGGATGTACCGACACCGAGACGTTCACCGTGGACAACAACAACCCGCCTTTTAACATAGACGGCAACGTAGTGGCCAACACCACCTGCATCGGCGGCAACGGCAGCATCACCACCACCGTCTCGCCAACCGGCACCTACACATACCTGTGGAACACCACCGCGACCACGCCCAACCTGAACAACCTGCCTCCCGGCACCTATTCCCTGACCGTGAGCGCCGGAGGCTCCTGCACCGAAACGGTGGACTTCACCGTGCCCGACGAGCCGCTCGAACCCAATATTTCTTCCTCGACGACCGCGTCCACCTGCGACCTCCCCAATGGCAGTATCACGCTCTCGGTCTCCGGGGGCATAGCGCCGTACACCTACCTGTGGAGCAACAATGCAACTACCCAAAACCTGAACAACGTACCGGCGGGCAGCTACGAGGTGACGGTCACCGGCGCCAATGGCTGTTCGTCAACGGCCATTGTTGACCTGGACAACGAGAACCCGCCCATCACGATTGACGGCAACGTCCTGTCCAACACCACCTGCATCGGCGGCAATGGCTCGATCACGCTGTCGGTATCGCCGACAGGTTCCTACACCTATTTGTGGAACACAAATGCCACTACTCCGAACATCAACAACCTGCCCCCGGGAGACTATACCGTCACCGTGAGCGGAGGCGGCTCCTGTACCGAAACGGCAGACTTCAACGTGCCCGACGAGCCTAACACGCCAAACATCAACTACAACACCATTCCGTCCACCTGCGAACTGTCCAACGGCACGATCAACCTGTCTGTTTCCGGCGGCGTAGCGCCCTACACCTACCTGTGGAGCAACAACGCCACCACCCAAAACCTGACCAACGCGCCCGCCGGCAGTTATGCCGTGACGGTCACGGGCGCCAACGGCTGCACGACAACCGAAAACATTGACTTGGACAACGAAAACCCGCCCATCACGATTGACGGCAACGTTTTGTCCAACACTACCTGCATCGGCGGCAATGGCTCGATCACGCTGTCCATTTCGCCGACGGGCAGTTACACATACTTGTGGAGCAACAACGCCACTACGCCCAACCTCAGCAACCTGCCTCCAGGCGACTACTCCGTCACCGTGAGCGGCGGCGGGGCCTGTACCGAAACGGCGGACTTCAACGTGCCCGACGAACCCAACACGCCCAATATCAACTACAACACCACGCCATCCACCTGCGAACTATCAAACGGCAGCATCACGGTGAGCGCTTCCGGGGGGGTAGCGCCGTACACCTACCTGTGGAACACAGGCGCCACGACGCAAAACCTGACCAATGTGCCCACGGGCAGTTACGACGTGACCGTCACCGGCTTCAACGGCTGTACGAGTGTGGAAAACATCTTTTTGGACAACGACAACCCACCCATCAGCATTGACGGCAACGTGGTGTCCAACACCACCTGCATCGGCGGCAACGGCAGCATCACCCTCTTCGTGTCGCCCACGGGCACATACACTTATCTGTGGAACACAAACGCGACCACGCCCAATCTCAGCAACCTGCCTCCCGGCGACTACACCGTCACCGTGAGCAGCGGCGGCGCGTGTACCGAGACGGCGGATTTCACCGTGCCCGACGAGCCGAACACACCCAACCTGAGCTACAGCACCAACCCCTCCACCTGTGAGCTGCCCAACGGCAGCATCAACCTGAGCGTCTCCGGCGGAGTGGCGCCCTACTCCTATCTGTGGAGCACGAATGCTACCTCGCAAGACTTGAACAATGTACCCACCGGCAGCTACGACGTGACCGTCACCGGCGCCAACGGCTGCACCTCTGTCGAAAACATCTATGTGGACAACGACAACCCGCCGATCAGCATTGACGCGAATGTCAACCCGAATACGGCCTGTGCGTTCGGGAACGGTTCCATCCAGTTGTTCGTGACGCCGACCAACCCGGCATACACCTACACCTGGTCAAACAACGCCACGACCCCAAACCTGAACAACCTGCCGCCAGGCGATTACACGGTGACCGTCAACGCGGGCGGTGCGTGCATCGAGGTGGCCACCTTCGAGGTGCCGGACGATCCCATCCTGCCGGACCTTTCTTTTTCGCAGGTGGATGCCCGCTGCGGCCTGAACAACGGCAGCATCAACCTGAGTGTATTTGGAGGCGCCCCGCCGTTCGCCTACCTGTGGTCGCCCGGCAACCAGACGACCCAGGATTTGAACAATATCCCTTCCGGGTCATACAACGTGACCGTGACCGGCGCCAACGGCTGCACCAACACGGACGGCGTGTTCATCGAGGACGAGGAAATCCCGATCTCCCTCGATGGCTTCGTCAACGACAAAACTTCCTGCATTACCAACAACGGTTCGATTTCGCTGAGTTACTCCCCGTCCAACATCACCTTTTCGTGGTCGAACGGCGGGACCCAGCCCAATCTCAACAACCTCGCTCCGGGCACCTACACGGTGGTCGCCAGCGCGGGCGGCACCTGCACCGAAACCATGGAGTTCATCGTGTCGGACATTTCCGAAACGCCGAATGTGTTTGCCGAGGTTACGTCTGCGACCTGCGGTTTCAACAACGGCTCCATCCTGTTGGACGTTTTCGACGGCATCCCGCCCTACACCTACAAGTGGTCGAACAATGCCATGACCCAAAACCTGAACAACCTGGCTGCGGGCAACTATGCCGTTACTGTCACGACCGCTGTGGGCTGCACGGCGGTGCTGTTTGTTGCCGTTCCCGGTGAACTGATTGACATTGAAATCACCGGAACAGTATCGGACAATGTGTCCTGCACTCAGCCCAACGGCTATGTGGACATTGACCTGTTCCCCACCGCCCCGTACACCTACCAGTGGTCGAATACCCGCACCACGCAGGACATCTACGACGTGCCTGCCGGATTGTATACCGTCACCGTTACGCTCGGGGTTGGGTGCAGCGCCGAGGCCACGTTCGAGGTGTTCGACGCCACCAACCCGCCCAATCTGTCTACCTCCACCACCCCGACTGTATGCGGCCAGCCCAATGGCACGGCCACGGTAAACGCCAGCGGTGGCTCGGCGCCATACACCTACGCCTGGACGGGCGGCGGCAATACCGCAACCATCAGCAACCGCCCTACGGGCACCTACACCGTCACCGTCACCGACTTTTTCGGCTGTTCCGCCACGGCTTCGGCTACGATTGTCAATACCACCATCGCCGTCAACATCATCGGCGCCACCACGGCGAACACCTCCTGTTCGACCGCCAACGGCGCCGTGGATATCAGCGTGACACCGACCGCCACCTATACCTACACCTGGTCGAACAGCGCCACTACGCAGGATATTGCCAACCTGGCGCCCGCTACATACACCGTCACCGCAAGCGCTGGTGTCGGCTGCACGTCCTCGGCATCGTTTACCGTGCCCAACAATACCGTAGACCCTGTACCGTCTCCGGCGGTCACGCCCTCTATTTGCGGCCTGAACAATGGCGCCATTGATTTGTCGGTGAGCAATGGCGTCGCTCCGTACGGATATGTATGGTCCAATACTGCCACCACACAAGACCTGAACAACATCCTCGCGGGTATTTACACCGTTACCGTCACGGATGCCGTCGGCTGTACGGCCGTCTCCACCTCTACCGTGCCGAACAACGCCTCCACGTTCAGCCTGACCGGTGTGACAACACCCCTGACTAGCTGCGTATCGCCGAACGGGGCCATTGACCTGACGGTAACGCCCGCGGGTTCGTACACCTACCAGTGGTCCACCACCGCCGTCACGCAAGACATTGGCAATTTGCCCGACGGTACCTACACGGTGTCGGTGACCGAAATTGGCGATTGCACCGCTTCCGCCACGTTCATCGTGGCAAACGGCCTGACGTTCCCCGTGCTCAACCAAAGTGTCACGCCGGAACTTTGCGGCCTGACCGACGGCGCCATCAACCTCAACGTGAGCGGCGGCGCGGCGCCCTTTACATTCTCCTGGGCGACCGGTCAAAGCACGGAAGACCTGACCAACATCCCTGCCGGCGACTATACGGTGACCGTCACCGGTACCAACGGTTGTACCGGTACTGCCAACGCTACCGTTCCGGCCAACTCGATCAACTTTTCCATCGCCGGCACGCCTGTGGCCAATACATCCTGCATTGCGGGCAACGGCGCCGTCAACATCACGCTCACGCCCACCGCTCCGGGCGCCGGCCCGGGCTATTCCTTCGTGTGGTCCAACATGGCCTCGACGGAAGACCTGAGCGCATTAGCCCCCGGGCCTTACACCGTCACCGTAAGCGCGGGCGGCACCTGCACGAGCACGGCGAGCTACAACGTGGCCAACAACGCCCAACCGCCGACCATTTCGGAAAACGTAGGCGCGGCGCTTTGTGGCCAAAGTAGCGGGTTTGTAAACCTGACCATCAGCGGAGGCATGTCGCCCTACGGGTACTCTTGGTCCAACACGGCCACAACCGAGGACCTGAACGGACTGGTTTCGGGAAATTACACCGTCACGGTCACGGGCGCCAACGGCTGTTCGGCAGCCGAGACGTTCACCGTGTTGGAAAACACCGTCACGCCCGACATTTCGGGTATTCCCACAGCGAACACTTCCTGTGTGACCAACAACGGCAGTGTCAACATCAGCGTATCGCCCACCACCCTGACGTACACCTACGCGTGGTCGAGCATGCAAACCACGGCCAGCATTTCCAACCTGGCCCCCGGCATGTACACCGTGACGGTCAACGGCGGCGGGGCCTGCACGAATACGGCCACGTTTACCGTGGGCAACAACGTGCCGGCGCCACAGGTCACCGAAGCCGTTTCGGCAGCGCTTTGCGGCCAAAGCAGTGGCGGCATTGACCTGACCACGAGCGGCGGGGTGTCGCCATACGCGTTCAATTGGTCGAACACCGCCACGATCGAAGACCTGAACGGCATTCCGTCGGGAACCTACACGGTCACGGTCACCGGCGCCAACGGCTGTTCCAACACCGCCACATACATCGTTCCCGAAAACTCGCTTACCCCCAATGTGACCGCCACGATCACGCCGGTCACATCCTGTGTGGTGCCCAACGGTGCGCTTAGTCTGAACGTGACTCCGGCCACGTTGAACTACACCTATTCGTGGGCGGGCACCCAAAACACGGCCGACATTACCGACCTGCCTGTGGGCAGTTACACCGTGACGGTTTACGGCGGCGGCGCCTGCACGGCTACGGCCACGTTCCAAGTTGGCAGCAACATCCCGGCGCCGCAAGTCGCGGAGGTAGTGTCTGCGGCTACATGCGGCCAAAGCAGCGGCAGCATTAACCTGACCACAAGCGCCGGTGTTTCGCCGTACGCGTTCATGTGGTCCAATGCCACTGCAAACGAAGACCTGAGCGGCGTCCCCTCGGGAACGTACACGGTGACAGTGACCGGTGCCAATGGCTGCTCGGCATCCACGACATTCGCCGTGCCGGAAAACACGATACTGCCCAACATTGCCGGAACAATCACACCGGTCAGTTCCTGCGTGGTGTCCAACGGCTCGATCAACCTGAACGTCACGCCGGCCAACCTGCCGTACACCTACGCCTGGTCGAGCATGCAAAACACGGCCACCATCACCAACCTGCCCGTGGGCAGTTACACCGTGACCGTCAACGGCGGCGGTGCCTGCATCAGCACGGCCACGTTTGCCGTGAACAGCGCCACGGGCACGGTGGTGCTTTCCGGCGCGCCGACGAACGTGCTTTGTTTCGGACAAAACACCGGCGTGATCAACCTGACGGTTGGCGGCGGTGCAGCGCCGTACATGTTCAACTGGTCGCCCACCATCGCCGGCAATCCGGAAGACCCGGCCAACCTGGCTGCCGGTTCCTACGCGGTGACGGCCACCGACGCGGCAGGCTGCACGGCCACCGGTTCCTTTGCGATCACCCAACCGGCGGCGGTATTGCAGCTCGCTTGCGCTGAAACGAACAAAGTGACATTCCCTGGCGCCCTTGACGGTGCTGCCGCGCTGAACCTGACGGGCGGCACGGCTCCGTATACCGTGGCCTTGTCGCCGGGCGGCACGCTGACCAATGTACCGACAGGCGTATTGCCGGTCAATAACCTGGCACAGGGGAGCTATTCCGTGCTTGTAACGGACGCCAACGGTTGCACGGCGACGTGCAATTTCGTCATCAATATTATTCCTTGCGATACCCGGGTTGGGACCATGCAGGGCAACACCTTGTCGCTTTGCGGCACGGGCTGCCAGACGGCAAACTACAACCCTGCAGGCCAGTTCCTCGAACCCGGCGACGTGTTCCAGTTCATCCTGCACCAGGGTTCCGGCGGGCAGATCGTCAACGAAATTGCGCGAAGCAACCAGCCGACGTTCTGTTTCAACCCGGCCACCATGAGTTATGGCACGACGTACTATATTTCGGCGGCAGCCGGCAACAACGACGGATCGGGCAATGTGCTGCTCAGCCATTTCTGCACGGTGGTGTCCGTGGGCACGCCTATTGTTTTCCAACAAAAACCCGTGGCAAGCGCCACGCAGCCCGGCCCGCTCAATTGCGCCGTGAAACAGGCGCCCATTTCGGGGGCTTCGGATATTCTTGGTTCCACTTTTGCTTGGACAACCACGGGCGGAGGCCAGATCATCGGAAGCCCGACGCTTCCGAGCATAACTGCTGGCGCCGCCGGCCTGTACCGCCTGATCGTTAGCGCCAACGGCTGCGCGGATACCGTAGCCGTACAGGTGCAGGATATCACCAACCAGCCTCAGGCGACGGTTATTGCCGACCCGAACAGCATCATTGACTGTGCTATCAGCCAGATCATCCTGTCGGGCGACATCAAGGGCACCAACGACGCCAATTCGGTATGGCTATACAACGGCAATATTTTTGCCGTCGGCACGGTGCTGAACATCAACGCCCCAGGGGTGTATCAGTTTATCATCCTCGACACGCTGACGTTCTGTTCCGATACCGCGCTGATCCAGATTCAGGAAAACCTGAACTTCCCACCGCTGTTCATCAATCCGCCGGGCAGCCTGAACTGCGTCAACAGCACCGTGACCCTGTCGGGCGGCTCTTCGTTCCCAGGCATTCAGTTTACCTGGGCCTTGGTCAATGGCACCGACACCACCATCGTCGGGACGGGCACCAACGTGAACGTCGGCACCCCGGGCAACTATGTGCTCATGGGCCTCGACCCGGTCAGCCACTGTACCAATGCCATTGGCACGGCGGTGGTGGGCGACCTTGTGTATCCCGCCGCCGATGCCGGCACGCCGTTCAGCATCTACTGTTTCGGCGAAACGGGCTTGCTTGACGGTACCGGTTCTACCGGTTTGCCGGGCTTGGTCTTCCAATGGACAACCGCCGACGGCGGCATTGCTGCGGGAGGCTCTACACCGACCCCAACCATCAACCGACCTGGCACGTACACCCTCGTGGTGACCAACCCGGGCAACGGCTGCACCGACTCCGCCACGGTGGTCATCGCGCCCGACGAGCCAATTGCCACGGCTTTGGCTCAACACCCCGCCTGTGAGGGCGACCGCGGAGCCATCGTGATTGACACCGTCATCGGCGGCGAACCACCCCTGCGGTATTCCATCAACGGCGGGCAGACGTTCACCAACTCCAACCTGTTCGGCAACCTCGCGCCCGGCGACTACACCGTATTTGTGGTGGACGTGAACGGCTGCTCCACCGAGGTGGACGTGACGCTTGACTCGCCGCAGGTCGTGCAAATCACGTTGGACGCGGAGGTTTCGATCCGACTCGGCGACACCTACCTGATCGAGGCAATGGTGAACCTGCCGACCTCGTCGCTTTCTCAAATCCAGTGGACGCCGTCGAACGGATTGAGTTGCGACACCTGCCTGATCACCGAAGCGGCACCGTTTGTCAGTTCGATCTACCGCCTGACGGTGGTCAGCAAGGCCGGCTGCCGCGACAACGCGACCCTGCGCCTGCTGGTGGACCGCCGCCCGAACGTGTACATCCCGAACGTGTTCATGCCCGACAGCGACGGCGAGAACGCCATTTTCCGGATTTACGCCGACCAAATGGTGAAACGGGTCAAGACTTTCCAGGTGTTCTCGCGCTGGGGCGAACTGGTACACGAATACTACAATTTCGTGCCCGACAGTCCGGCGCACGGCTGGAACGGAAGCCACAGAGGCCAGCCGTTGAACCCGGCCGTGTTCGCCTACTACGCCGTCATCGAATTGATAGACGGGCAGGAGGTACTGTACTCGGGAGATGTGACGCTGGCGCGGTAAGCAACGGTGTAAAAAATGAGTAGCCGCCGCAGCGCAGAGGTATGCGTTGCGGCGGTTTTTTTATTTCCACAAGGCTCAGATAATTTTCGAAAGATAATTCGGTGGCACAAGTAAAAGATCACCAAAGCCGGAATGAAACGCCCCCAATATGAGGAATGGCATTTGTTGACTTGGCGTATAGCAGCACACAGAGGCCTGTGGTGGCCGTACAAAATGGCAGTACTGGACAAGTGTTAATTTTTTTCAAAATTCTTTTGGGCAATACGCTTTGCCATCAGAACAAAATGCCCTTCTTTTGCCACACCTGTAAAGGAACGCATCATCATGGGCAAAACAATCAACATCCGCCGCGGCTACGATATTAAATTGGTCGGCGCGGCTGAAAAATCAACTACCGAGCTTCCCACGTCCGACGTGATCGCCGTCAAGCCGTCGGATTTTCCCGGGATTATTCCCAAGCTGCTCGTGGCACAGGGCGACGAAGTGCTGGCTGGACAAGCGCTTTTCTACGACAAGGATCGCCCCAACCTCCGCTTTCCCGCTCCTGTGAGCGGCGAAGTGGCCGAAGTGGTGCGCGGCGAAAAACGCCGCATCCTCGAGATTCGCATCCTCGCCGATCGCTCCAACCCGCGCTATGTCGAATACTCCAAGGCGGAGCCGGCATCGCTGGGACGCGCTGCGATCATCGAGCGCCTGCTGGACAGCGGCGGCTGGCAATACCTTCGTCAGCGCCCGTACTCCATCATTGCCGATCCGGCGGAAGTGCCGAAGGCCATTTTTGTTTCCGGGTTCGATTCTGCCCCGCTTGCGCCAGACATGGGGTATGTACTGGGGCAGGACAAGGAAAACTTCCAGACGGGCCTGCAAGCCCTACGGATATTAGCCAACGGAAACCTGCACGTCGGTATCCGCGACGGCGGGGAGAGCGCATCGGAAAGTGATCTGGTGGGCATTTCCACCGATAACATCCACCGTTTCCGGGGGCCACACCCGGCAGGCAATGTGGGCATACAGATTCACCACATCAGTCCGATTCAGCGCGGCGACATCATCTGGACCGTACATCCGCAGGATGTGGCGATCATCGGACGGCTCTTCCGCGAAGGCCGCTACCGCGCCGACCGTATCGTGGCCATTACCGGTAGTTGCGTATCGAAGCCGCAATACGTGCGCGTCCAGACCGGGCAGCGGATGAGCGAAATTTTGGCGGATCGCCTCAATTCCGACCATTGCCGCATCATTCAGGGCAATGTGCTCACCGGCAAAACCTCCTCCAAGGACGATACGCTTTCTTTTTATACCAATCAAATTACGGCCATACCCGAAGGGGATCAACCGGAGTTTCTCGGCTGGGCATTGCCCGGCTTTGGCAAACTCAGCCTGTCGCGCACCTATTTCTCGTGGCTTACCCCCAAACGGGTGTACAACCTCGACACGAATACCCACGGCGAAGAGCGGGCATTTGTGATGACCGGCCAATACGATCAAGTGCTGCCCATGAACATCATGCCGGTGTACCTGCTCAAAGCCATCCTTGCCAAGGATATCGAGCGCATGGAACAACTCGGCATTTACGAAGTGGCGGAAGAAGACTTTGCCCTCTGCGAATTTGTGTGTACGTCCAAAATTGACGTGCAAAAAATCATCGCGGAGGGACTCGAATACATGCATAAAGAGGGTTAGAAGGTTTGAAGGTTTGAAGGTTTCTGGTTAGAAGGTTTGAGGGTTGGAATACCCGAATGTTGGAAACCCAGAAACCTTCAAACCCAGAAACCTTCAAACCTTCAAACCAGAAACCCTCTAACCAGTAACCTTGTAAAATGAAATTTTTACAAAAATTCTTTGATTCGACCAGGCCGCACTTTGAGAAGGGCGGGCGGTTTGAAAAGTGGTACCCGGCGTTTGAGGCGTTCGAAACGTTCGCGTTCGTGCCGGGCCACACCACGCACGGCGGCGTACATGTGCGCGACGCCATGGACCTGAAACGTACGATGACCACAGTGATCATCGCGCTGATTCCGACGCTGCTGTTCGGGATGTGGAACACGGGTTACCAGCACTACCTGGCTTATGGCATGGAGACTACGCATGTAGACAACTTCCTGTTCGGCTTTTGGAAGGTGCTGCCGATCATCGTGGTATCGTATGCCGTTGGCCTCGGTGTGGAATTCGTGTTTTGCGTCATGCGCGGGCACCCGGTGAGCGAGGGCTACCTGGTCACGGGTATGCTGATTCCACTCACACTGCCGGTCACGGTACCGCTGTGGATGGTCGGGCTGGCGGCAATTTTCTGCACGCTGTTGGGCAAGGAAATCTTTGGCGGTACGGGTATGAATTTTATGAATCCGGCGCTTTTGGCGCGGGCATTCCTGTTTTTTGCCTTCCCGGCGTATATGTCGGGCGATATCTGGACCGACCTGTCGCCCGAAGTCGGGCGTGCGTTGGTGGATGGGTATTCGGGCGCCACGAGTTTGGTAACGTTCGACGCCAATTTCCACAACCTGCCCTCGCCCTCCGATATGTTTTGGGGCTTCGAGCAAGGCTCCATCGGCGAAACCAGTGCCGCCGCCAGCCTGATCGGGGCGCTTATCCTGATCGTCACCGGGGTCGGGAGCTGGCGGATTATTGTGTCCTGCTGCCTTGGCGTGATGCTGATGGGCCTGACGTTCAACTTTTTGGCGCCGGCCGACCTGCCCAACCACGCGATGCACACCCCGGCATACTACCACCTGATCATGGGCGGCTTCGCGTTCGGCGCGGTGTACATGGCCACCGACCCGGTAAGTGCGGCGCAAACCGAACGGGGCAAGTGGATTTACGGGCTGCTCATCGGAGCGTTCACGGTACTCTTGCGGGTGTTCAACCCCGCCTACCCGGAAGCCGTGATGCTGAGCATCCTGCTGATGAACGTCTTCGCCCCGCTGATTGACAACATCGTAGTGGAACAACACATCAAAAAAAGACTGAAACGTGCATAGCAACCGATATACTTTCCTCTACGCCATCGTGCTTTCCGTCGTCACGGCGGTTTTGCTGGCGTTTGCTTCCGAGGGCTTCAGGCCCTTGCAGGAAGCCAATATTGCGTTGGACAAAAAAACCAACATCATCCGTTCCGTTCACCAGACCACTACCGTACGAGCGGAGATCGAACAGATTTACAAAAACAGCATCACAGAAATGGTAGTGGACAGCAAAGGAAATGTGCTTGAAGGCAAGAATGCCAACGCCATCGTGTTGAAGGAGGAAGTGGCCAAACCGGCAGACCAGCGCGTACTTCCTTTGTACATCTACACCGCCGCAGATGCCAAAAAGTACTACATCGTACCGATGCATGGCGTGGGGCTTTGGGGGCCGATTTGGGGCTACCTGTCCTTGGCAGATGATTTCGATACGGTGTTTGGTGCGTATTTCGATCACAAGGGCGAAACGCCGGGCCTGGGCGCCGAAATTTCCGAAAAAACCTTTCAGGATCAGTTTTCGGGCAAAAAAATCATGCAGGAAGGCAAGTTTGTCTCCGTGTATGTCACAAAAATAACGGAGAAAATCCCCTATGGCCCCGAACACCGGGTGGACGGCATTTCCGGCGGCACGATTACCTCGAAGGGGGTGGATGCCATGCTGAAAAATTGTGTGGAACCCTATATGCCTTATTTTGCCACGCTCGCTCAAAAAAAACAGTAAGGCCCGGCCTTTCTGTTCTACTATTAAACTGGAAATATCATGAGTGCAGAAACGACTACTGTGCCGCAAGAGGCCAAAAAAGAGTCCCTCTTTTCTAAAAAGAATCGCCGCGTACTGCGTGACCCGCTGGACGATAATAACCCTATCACGGTGCAGGTGCTGGGTATTTGCTCCGCCTTGGCTGTGACCGTACAGGTAAAGCCGGCACTGATCATGGCTGTTGGCGTAACCTTGGTGACGGCTTTTTCCAGCCTGATTATTTCATGGATTCGGGATTCCATACCTGGCCGTATCCGGATGATCGTTCAGTTGGTGGTGGTAGCCTTGCTGGTGACCCTGGTGGACCAAATCCTGAAAGCCTACATGTTCGACGTCAGTAAAAAACTGTCGGTGTTCGTCGGCCTGATCATCACCAACTGTATTGTGATGGGGCGGTTGGAGGCATTTGCCATGGCGCAAAAGCCCTGGCCCGCCTTCCTTGACGGAATAGGGAACGGCGTGGGGTACGGAATCATTCTTGTTGTGGTCGCGGTGATCCGCGAGCTGTTTGGTTCCGGTTCTCTGCTTGGCTATAAGTTGGTGCCGCAATGGGCATACGACATGGGCTATGTCAACAACGGCATGATGATGCTGCCGCCGATGGCATTGTTCCTCATCGGCATTTACATCTGGATCCAACGTGCCCGAAACCCCAAGTTGTACAACGTTTCCTGATCGGTCTGTTTCAGTTTTCAGTTACTCGAATTCTTTCAACGCACGTTTGAACTATGGAACATTATCTCAATATGCTCGTCAAGGCCATCTTCGTAGAGAACGCTATTTTCGCGTTTTTCTTGGGTATGTGCTCCTATCTGGCGGTGTCCAAAAAAATCAAAACCGCTTCCGGGCTTGGTATCGCAGTTATATTCGTGATGGTACTCACCACGCCGTTGAACTATGTCATTTTGGAATACTTGCTGCGTCCGGGCGCTTTGGGTTGGGTGCATCCATCTTTAGCAACGGTTGATCTGACTTTCTTGGCCTTTATACTGTTCATTTCGACCATTGCCGGCGCCGTCCAGTTGGTGGAAATGGTGGTGGAGAAATTCAGCCCGTCGCTGTACAACTCCCTTGGCATCTTTTTGCCCCTGATCACGGTGAACTGCTCCATTCTCGGCGCCTCGCTGTTCATGCAGGAGCGGGAGTACAATTTCTCCGAAACCCTTGTATTTTCCATCGGCACCGGCACGGGTTTCTTTTTGGCTATTGTCCTGATGGCCGCTATCCGCGAACGCCTGCGCTATTCCAATATCCCGAACCCCTTGCAAGGTCTCGGAATCGCTATGATTATCACCGGCCTTATGGCTATGGCATTTTTGAGTTTCTCCGGAATACAACTTTGATTCAACAATATGGCACCCATACTTTTCAGCAGTATCGTTGTTTTTATCCTTGTCATCCTGTTGCTGGCCTTTTTGATCCTGACAGCCAAGGACCGCCTGCTCCCGCAAGGCGATGCTTTTATCACCATAAACGGCGATACGGAACACCCATTGCGGGTGAAGCCCGGCAGCACCCTCCTGAACACACTTTCTGCGAACAACCTGTTCCTGGCTTCGGCCTGTGGCGGTGGCGGTACCTGCGCCATGTGCAAATGTCAGGTGTTTTCCGGCGGCGGAGAGGTGCTGGCTACCGAAACCAACCACCTGAATCGCACGCAGGTGCGCGACCACCAGCGCCTCGCCTGCCAGGTGAAAGTGAAGGAAAACATGGAAATCCGCGTGCCCGACGAGGTGTTCGGCGTGAAAAAATGGGAGTGCGAAGTGGTATCCAACGAAAACGTCTCGACCTACATCAAAGAGTTCGTCGTGCGGCTGCCCGAGGGCGAAAGCCTGACGTTCCGCTCCGGCGACTACATCCAGGTGGACGTGCCTGAAACCACGATCAACTTCAAAACCGACCTGTACAACATCCCGGACAAGTTCAAGGACGACTACGACAAGTACAACATCTGGAGCCTGAAAACCGTGGTCGAGGAGCCGATCTTCCGCGCCTACTCCATGGCCAACCACCCGGCAGAAGGCAATATCATCATGCTCAACATCCGTATCGCCACGCCGCCCTGGGATCGCGCCAAAAACGCGTTCGCCGAGGTGCCGCCGGGGCTCTGCTCCTCGTACGTGTTCTCGCGCAAGCCCGGCGACAAAGTGACGATCAGCGGTCCGTACGGGGAATTTCACATCAAAAACACGGATAAGGAGATGGTGTACATCGGCGGTGGCGCCGGTATGGCGCCCCTGCGCTCGCACATCTTCCACTTGTTCCATACGCTCAAAACGGGACGAAAAGTGTCGTATTGGTACGGCGCACGCAGCGTACGCGAAATCTTCTACGAGGAACACTTTCGCGCGATCGAAAAACAGTTCCCGAATTTCCGCTTCGAGATTGCCCTTTCCGAGCCGCTGCCCGAAGACAACTGGACGGGCTTCAAAGGCTTCATCCACCAGGTCGTGCTCGAACAGTATCTGAAAAACCACCCGGAACCGGAAGAGATCGAATACTACCTCTGCGGCCCGCCGATGATGAACTCGGCGGTGCAGAATATGCTCGACAACCTCGGCGTGGCTAAAGAGATGATCGCTTTCGACGACTTCGGGATATGAGAACGACGGGAGGTCGAAACGACGGGGGGCACCTGATTTGTGGCGGCAATTGCCGCCACAAATCAGGTGCCCCCCGTCGTTTCGACCTTACAGGAAAGGCGGGAAGGCCCGGCTGGATGCCGTTGTTCCTTTTTATGTTTTCCTTGTTTGTTTTTTCCTGCCGGCCAGAAGCGCCAAAGTACACGCAACTGGAAGGCCAGGCTCAGGGCACGACCTTTCATATCACGTACTCAGATTCGCTTGGGCGCGACTTTTCCGGTCAGGTGGACAGCCTGTTCCGGCTGATAGACAAAAGTATGTCGCTGTGGGACAGCACGTCGGTCATCAGCCGGCTGAACCGAAACGAGCCCGGCGTGGTGGTGGACGAGCATTTCACCGCCGTGTTCAAACGGTCGCAGGAGGTATCGGCGGCTACCAGCGGCGTATTCGATATCACCGTGGGGCCGCTGGTGCGTACATGGGGATTCAGTTACAAAAAGGGCTTGCCGCTGCCCGATTCGGCACAGGTGGACAGCCTACGCCGGCTCATCGGTTTTCAAAAAATACAGCTCGAAAACGGCATGTTGCAAAAAGCCGACCCGCGTATGGAAGTGGACATGAACGCCATTGCGCAGGGCTATACCGTGGATTTGATCGCCCTGTTTTTGGAAAAACACGGCATACGCCACTACATGGTCGAGGTGGGCGGCGAGGTGCGGACAGCCGGGCAAAACGAACGCGCCGAGGACTGGCGCATCGGCATTGACAAACCCACCGGAGACGAAGGCGCAGACAGGCCGCTGCAAACCGTGGTGTCGCTGAGCGGGAAGTCTATGGCCACTTCGGGCAGCTACCGCAAGTTCGTGGAGCGCGACGGGAAAAAGTACAGCCACGCCATAGACCCGCGCACCGGATACCCGATCACCCACACCCTGCTCAGCGTGTCGGTCATAGCCGACGATTGTGCTACCGCCGATGCCTACGCGACGGCGTTTCTGGTGCTTGGGCTGGAAAAATCAGCGGAAATTGCCCGACAGCAAGACATGAAAATTTACGCGATATATGCCGACGCCAAGGGAAACTTACAGGTGCGCAGCACCTTTGAGTAGCATAATTTCACGGTAAATCATAGTCAATATGGCACTTCTCCTAGTTGCGGCGTTCATCATAGGGTACGCGATGATCGCCTTTGAACATCCCCTGAAAATTGACAAAGCGGCTTCGGCTATCCTGACCGGTGTAGCCTGCTGGCTGATCGTGACGTTTGGCATCGAGGGCATGCCCGCTGCTGCGGCCGGACTGGAAAATCCGCAAGAACTGGTCCACCATTCCTTGTCGGAGCACCTGAGCGGTATCTCGGAAATCCTGTTTTTCCTGCTCGGCGCCATGACGATTGTGGAGTTGGTGGACGTGCACAACGGGTTCCGGGTTATTACCGACCGCATCCACACCACCAACAAGATCAAACTGATGTGGATCATTTCCTGGGTGGCGTTTTTTCTGTCCTCGGTGCTGGACAACATGACCACGGCGATCATCATGTGCGCCTTGCTGCGCAAACTGATCAAAAAGCAGGAAGACCTATGGTTTCTCGGGGGCTTCGTCATCATCGCCGCCAATGCGGGCGGTGCCTGGTCGCCCATCGGCGACGTGACGACCATCATGCTCTGGATCGGCGGGCAGGTGACAACATTTGGGATTATGAAAAACACCTTCCTGGTTTCCGCAGTATGCATGCTTGCCCCGTTGATCGTGGCAACATTTGTGATGCGCCGGGGCGCCGGACAGGAAGAAATGGCCAAAGTACAAATCGAGCACGACGACCGCACGACACCGTTTGAGCGCAGCCTGTTGTTTTTCCTCGGCGTATCGGCCCTGTTGTTCGTCCCCATTTTCAAAACGGTCACGCACATGCCGCCATACATGGGCATCTTGTTGTCGCTGGGCGTGCTCTGGTACGTGACGGAAATTATACACCGCGGCAAAGAAGAAGACCACCGCCACAGGCTCACGGTGGCGGCCATGCTGCGCCGCATTGACACACCGGCTATTCTGTTTTTCCTCGGAATATTGCTGGCTGTGGCTGCACTTGACACTTCCGGGCACTTGCGCTTGGCGTCCGAATTTCTGAATAGTACTTTCGGCGATATCTATGTGATCAACACCATGATCGGGTTGCTTTCCGCTATAGTGGACAACGTGCCCCTCGTGGCGGCCTCCATGGGCATGTACACGATGACCGAGTTCCCGCCCGACCACGATTTCTGGAACCTCATGGCCTACTGTGCCGGCACGGGCGGCAGTATCCTCATCATCGGCTCGGCAGCCGGCGTAGCATCCATGGGTATCCTGAAGGTGGATTTCCTATGGTACCTGAAACGCATTTCTATTTACGCCGCCATCGGGTACTTTGCCGGGATAGCGGTGTACTACTTGGAGCACAATTTGTAAATTGTGCCGAAATATCATTAGCGCATTCGAATTTGGGGTTGAGCATCAGGGTCTTAAGTGCCGTTGAGCAATAGGCCTCTGCTGCTCGGCCTCAAATTTGTTTTTTAAACATTCCCTTTTTCATGGAAATATTACTCGTTGTAGCATTCGTAATCGGCTATTCGCTCATTGCCCTTGAACACCCTATAAAAATTGACAAAGCCGCATCTGCCATTCTTACAGGTGTGATCTGTTGGTTGATCCTGACGTTTGGCGTGCAGGAAATGCCTGTAGCGGCAGCCGGGTTGTCTGATCCGCAGCAACTACTGCACCATTCCCTGTCGGAACACCTGAGCGGCATATCCGAAATCTTGTTTTTTTTGTTGGGCGCCATGACAATCGTGGAACTGGTAGATGTGCACGATGGCTTCCGGGTAATTACCGACCGTATCACTACGACCAACAAAATCAAACTCTTGTGGATCATAGCTTGGGTGGCCTTTTTCCTTTCAGCAGTTTTGGACAACATGACCACGGCTATCGTGATGAGCGCCCTACTGCGGAAATTGATCAAAAAACAACACGACCTCTGGTTCCTCGGCGGCTTCGTCATCATCGCGGCCAATGCCGGCGGCGCGTGGTCGCCCATCGGCGACGTGACCACGATCATGCTCTGGATAGGCGGGCAGGTGACCACTGTGGCGATCATCAAAAATATTTTCCTGCCGTCTGTGGTATCTCTGCTGGTGCCACTTGTGGTAGCTACTGTTGTGTTGCGTCGTACACCCGGAAACAATGAACTTGCAAAAGTAGACGTGCAGCACGCCAACCACACGACTGCCTCTGAACGGAATTTACTTTTTTTTCTGGGTGTGGCAGCGCTGTTGTTTGTCCCTGCATTTAAAACCATTACGCACATGCCGCCCTATATGGGCATTCTGTTGTCGCTTGGTGTGCTCTGGTATGTGACGGAAATTATTCACCGCGGCAAAGAGGAGGATCACCGCCACAAACTAACGGTGGCGGCCATGCTGCGGCGCATTGACACGCCCGCAATACTATTTTTCCTCGGGATATTGCTGGCGGTGAGCGCCTTGGAAACCTCCGGACACCTGACCCTCACGGCCGAATACCTCAGTAGTACGTTGGGTGATATTTATCTCATCAACACCATGATCGGGCTACTTTCGGCCGTGGTGGACAACGTGCCCCTCGTGGCGGCCTCCATGGGCATGTACACGATGAGCGAGTTCCCACCCGACCACGATTTCTGGAACCTCATGGCCTACTGTGCCGGTACCGGGGGCAGTATTCTCATCATCGGTTCCGCGGCAGGCGTAGCATCCATGGGTATTTTGAAAATAGACTTTCTCTGGTATCTGAAGCGTATTTCGATTTATGCAGCCATCGGGTACTTTGCCGGGATAGCGGTATACTACCTCGAGAGTAATCTTTAAAAAAAACGCAACAGGTTGGCCAGTGTCCCGGAACTCTGTTCCGGGGCACTGGCTAGACAGTTGCTAAGCCTCCTTCCCGCAAGCCTCGCCCGGCTTGCGCCCGCAAACGCCGCAGGCAATACCGTCTTTTTTCAAAAACGAACTGTTCCCGGCACAGGTGCCGCGAAACTCCCCGCCTTTGACAAAGAGCAGGCGAATGCTGAACAGGAAAAAAGCGATCAGGACAAAAAGTATGGAAGCGACGAGTACCGGTAGCATGCTCTTTAATTTTCGCGAAAGGTAAGGACTTTGGATAGTTCTCTTGTCTGAACAGCCCGGATGCAAGAAGGTTCTTACTTTTGCGGCACCAAAAACACCACAAACGACACCAGATGGTTTATATCAAATACGGGCGTGCCGGCGGCGGGTGGGGCTGCCTGATCATGGGCGTGTTGGCCCTCATCGCGGCCTATTACATTTTGAAAGGGTTGTTTTATGTGCTCTATTGGGCATCGCCGGTGCTTTTTGTGCTGGCCTTGGTCATCAACTGGCGGGCCGTGGCCGACACCGGACGCGATTTCCTGAGCCTGTTGCAGCGAAATCCGCTGGGGGGGCTGCTGCTGGGCGCCTTGGCCGTGGTCGGTTTCCCGGTGCTGGCGCTCTACCTGTTTCTGCGCGCCTTGGGCTACAACAAAATGGAACAGTTTGGCCGCGCCATGCGCGAGCAACATGCGCCGCCGGAAGACGAGTTTGTGGAATTCGAGGAGATCGAGAGCCGACCCAAGGACGCGCCGCCGTCCGTAGTGGACGATTTCGAGCCATTGCCGCCGCCCGAGGAACCGGAACCGGAAGAGAGGCCGACAATCTCCAAGCCGGGCAATCCGTACGATGAGATGTTCAAATAAAAATCTCGCTTGGTTGTTTAAAAACCGCAACCTACCTTTGCAGCCCATTTTTCAAAAAACAGTGGCGATGGATCCGTTCTTGGCGTTTTCCATTCCGATTCAGGGATTGAAGACCGGCATACATCGGTTTGAATACACGCTGGATCGCGAGTTCTTTCGACATTTTGAAGACTCCCCGATCGAGGAGGCAAGCGTGGAAGTAGCCGTTCAATTGGACAAACGTCCGAGCATGTTGGTGCTCGATTTTGTTTTGAGCGGATATACCCATGCGGAATGCGACCGCTGTACGGCGGCCATTCAACTGCCCCTTCAAGATGAGCGGCAGCTGGTGGTGAAATTCGGCGACGCAGACAGTGAGGACGATTATTCCGATGAGGTGGTTTTCCTTTCGCGCGAAGCGTCGGCGCTCCAGATCGCACCGTACTTGTACGAGTTTTCGATTCTGGCGCTGCCCATAACCAATACCTACAATTGTCAGGACGACCCAAACCCGCCCTGCAATGTCGAGGTGCTTAAATTTTTGGAAGAAAACGGCGATCCGGGCAAGTCCAACCCTGTGTGGGACGCGCTCAATGGCCTGAAATAATTGCATACACGAAACACGACATACAGTCATGCCGAATCCTAAATGGCGGCACTCAAAGCGCAGAACTCGCGCTCGCCGCACGCACTACAAAATTGATCCCCCGCAACTCGCCACCTGCTCGACCACGGGCGAGCGCCACCTCTTCCACCACGCCTATACGGTAGACGGCAATCTGTACTACCGCGGACACGTGCTGGTGCCCGGAAAACTTTTCGGCGACGAAGTACAAGGGTAGGGTGCCTACTTGCAGCGATCCTTATGCGAGGCTCCGGTCCCAATCGTTGGGATACTGCGGAGCCTTTGTCATTTCGCTGTTCTATGTTAGCCCGGCAAACGCATCCCAAACGGGGTCGCCAGCAGGCAAAGGGGCTTCGAGGCGCATCCATTCGCCCGTGCCCGGATGCTCAAAACCCAGTCGCCAGGCATGAAGGTGGATGGAGCGATCCCGGTTTCCGCGCCGCGCACCGTATTTTACGTCGCCTTTGATCGGGCACCCGATGCCGGCCAACTGAGCGCGAATCTGGTGGTGGCGGCCGGTGATGAGCCGCACGAGCAGAAGGTGATAGCGTTGGCTGCTGCCCAACAACCGGTAGGACAGTTCGGCGCGTTCGGCGCCGGGCCGCTCCTCGGACGACACGAAGGCCCGGTTTTTTCCGGCGTTTTTTTCCATGAAATGCACGAGCGTACCCTCTGGCTGTGCCGGCAGCGCCTCCACCACGGCAAGGTATTCCTTCTCGATGGTGCGCGCCTGAAACTGAAGTTGGAGCAGCGTCATGGATTCCTTGCTTTTGGCCAGCAGCACAATGCCGCTCGCGGGGCGGTCGAGCCGGTGTACCGGATGCAGGGAGTGGCCGCACTCGGCTTCGGCCCACTGCAAAAGAGAAGAGTCGCCGGTTTTGTCGGCCTGGGCCGGCATCCCGGGCGGTTTGCTTACCGCGAGCAGCAACGAGTCCTGAAACAAAATAGTGGGCATGGCGCGTGGTTGGTAGTGAGAGGGCCAAGGTAAGGCCATCGCGCGATGCCGTTGTTCAAAAATCCAAAGTCTGTTTACCTTTGCCCGACACATTACCATGAACATAGACAAATTTTTGGTCATCGCCGGCGTGCCCGGCGTACACAAGCTCATCACCACGCGCAGCAACGGGCTGCTGATCGAAGACCGCAAGGAGGGCCGCACCCGGTTCATAGCCGCCCGCCAAAACCAGATCACGCCCCTCGGCACGGTCTCCATTTATGTGGAAACCGACGAGGGCACGGTGCCCTTGGCCGATGTTTTTCAAAAAATGCTGGACGCGCAGGCGACCACGCCCGTGGTGCCGGTGGATTCCAGTAGCACCGAACTGCGCGCGTACTTTTCCACGGTCTTGCCCGAGCACGACCACGACCGCGTACACATCACCGACATCAAGAAATGCCTCAAGTGGTTTCTGTTCATGCAGGAAAAAGGCATTTTTGACGAGGTGAAAAACGCCGAGGCCGCCGAACAGGCGCCAGAGGAACCGACCGCCGATACCGCAAAAACCGAAGACTCCCCGGAAACGCCCTGATGCGGGCGCCGCGCAAACCGTCGAATTCGTTATGTACAAAGGAAAAAAAGTGGTCGTCGTGCTCCCGGCATACAACGCCGCCAAGACACTGGAGAAAACCTACCAGGAAATCCCCTTCGACCTGGTGGACGACGTGATCCTCTGCGACGACCACAGCCGCGACAACACTGCCGAGATCGCCCGTGCCCTCGGCATCCGGCATGTGCTGGTGCACGAAAAGAACAAGGGCTACGGCGGCAATCAAAAGACGCTGTACAACAAGGCGCTGGAGATCGGGGGCGATATCGTGATCATGCTGCACCCCGACTACCAGTACACCCCAAAACTCATCCCCTCCATGGTGAACATCATCGGGGAAGACCTGTACCCGGTCGTGCTCGGCTCGCGCATCCTCGGCATGGGCGCCCGCAAAGGCGGTATGCCGTTGTACAAGTACGTCGCCAACCGGTTCCTGACCTTTGCCCAAAACCTGCTGGGTCACTACAAATTGTCGGAATACCACACTGGATACCGCGCGTTCAGTCGGCAGGTGCTCGAAACGATCAATTTCAACCGGAACTCCGACGACTTTGTGTTCGACAACGAGATGCTGTCGCAGATCATCTTCGCCGGCTTCGACATCGGCGAGGTGACCTGCCCGACGAAATACTTCGAAGAAGCCTCCAGCATCAATTTCCGCCGGAGCATGAAGTACGGTCTCGGCGTGCTGCGCGTGTCCATGGGCCACTTCCTGCAGCGCCTCGGGGTACTCCACCTGGAAATGTACCGCCGGTGTGCACCGTAACCTACCTGCCCGTCCCGCAGGGTTTTGTTCTCACGCACAACCGCGACGAAGCCCCGTCCCGTTCGCAGCACGGCCTTTCCCGCACCCGAAACGGGATGCTTTTCCCAAAAGACGCCAAGGCCGGCGGGGCTTGGATCGCTGCGGCCAAAGATGGCCGAACGGCCTGTCTGCTCAACGGCGCCTTCGTCAAGCACCGCCACGAGCCGCCCTACCGCAGGAGCCGGGGCCTGGTATTGCTCGATTTTTTTGAATGGCCCCAGCCCGACGATTTTTTTGAACACTACGACCTGGCCAGCATCGAACCGTTCACCTTCCTGTTTTTCCGGCCCGACCAGGTGGTGGAGCTGCGCTGGGACGGCACGCGCCGCCACCTCTCCAAACTTTCGCCGCAGCATCCACATTTCTGGTGTTCGGCAACCCTCTACCCGCCCGACATGCAACGCCGCCGCGAGGACGTGTTTCGCGCATGGCTCGAAAAGCACCGGTCGGTCACAGGCAAGCGCCTGCCTGCCGCCGTGCTCGACCTGCACCTCAAGGGCAGCGTCGGCGACCCGTCAAACGACTTTGTGATAAACCGGGAAGGCCGCGTGCGCACCGTGAGCGTGACGCAGGTGGTTCGGCGGACGGAAAGGGTGCGGATGACATTCTGCGATTTGTTGAGCGGCGCCCGGGAGGCAAAAAGCACATCCATCGTGTTGTGAAATTGGGAGGCGCAACAAGGGCATCTGCACACGAAGCCGTTTTCCGCTGCGCTTGGTGTTTTCTCAAGCGTGCACTTCAGGGTGATTTTTTCGTATAGATTTTTCTGCCAACCAAGTGAACCGGGCACGAGGTGCGAAGAAACACGTCGGCCTAATGCGCATAAACATGCACAAACTATTGTGAATTTTGTAACAAAAAATCACTTTGTTTAATTAATCAATTTTTAAATCTTGAATTATTAAACAAAAAATACGACCCACCGTTTCATGTGTCTTTCAACTACACACTCCATTTTTTAAACTCAACATTATTTAACACATGAAAAAATTACTTTTTAGTTTGATCCTCGCCATGAGCGCTACACTGGTTTTCACATCCTGTGAAGATGACGAAGACGATCCAAAAAACATCGTGGAGGTTGCGCAGGGCAATGCTAACCTAAGTACACTTGTTGCGGCCGTTCAGCGTGCAGGGCTTGTGGATGAGCTTTCCGGCACAGGCGAACTCACTGTTTTCGCGCCAACCAATGCTGCTTTTGCAACCCTGCTCACGTCACTGGGGTATTCCAAATTGGAAGATGTGCCGACTGATGTTTTAGAAGATATTCTTCTGAACCACGTGGTGAGCGGCGAAGTCCGTTCATCGGCATTGACGACCGGCTATGTAGAAACGTTGTTGCCCTTCGGCACCTCGAATAGTTACTTGAACAACTATGTGGACCTGACAAGTGGTGTCAAAATTGGTGGCTCAACGGTGACCACAGCCGATGTAAACGCCTCCAACGGTGTTGTACACATCGTTGACAAGGTAATCGTTCCTCCTACGGTGGTAAATCAGGCGCTGAACAACCCGAATTTCAGCACCCTCGTGGCAGCCCTCACCCGTTCTGATCTAGGAGTTAATTATGTGAACCTATTGTCCGGCACAGGCCCTTTCACCGTATTTGCCCCGACAAACGCGGCTTTTGCCGCACTGCTCACTGAATTAGGTTTTGCCAACCTGAACGCCATTCCAGCGGCAACGCTCAATGCCGTGCTTCAGTACCATGTAGTAAGTGGCGCCAATGTATTGTCCACCCAGCTGACGAACCAGCAAGTGGTCTCTACATTTGGGGGTAGTACGTTCAAAATTGACCTTAATAACGGAGGAGCCAAAATCGTGGATGCCAATAACCGCTCCTCGAACATTATTCTGACAGATGTGCAAAGTTCAAACGGCGTAGTGCACGCTATAGACAAGGTGATTCTTCCTAATTAATGGAACAAAGGAAGGAGTGAACAATAACTTGTTCATCATCCGCATATTCCTGAAATATCAAAAGGCCGTCCGCACGTTTTGTGCGAGACGGCCTTTTGATAATCGGAACTTTATCCTTGACGCTGGAGGTGTTGTTGGGAGGGGCTTGTATCTTTTCTAAACGCGCTTACTTTTGTGCTGTGAAAGTGCCCAACAACGAAATGAGCATCGCAAAACTTTACGACCGCATCGTGCTTGCATCAGACTTGCCGGACTCCCGTTTCAAAGCCGGAGATGTGGGCACCATCGTGGAAATCTACGGTGATGGAGAGACCTACGAGGTCGAATTTTTCGCATTGGAAGGCAGTACTTTGGCGGTCAAGACCGTTCCAGGTGGTTTGGTAAAACCTGTTTCTTCCAGCATGATGCTGCATAGCCGGGAGTTGGCTGCGTAGCCAAAAAGGCAAAAATGGTGTTGAAGTTTTTTCCAGAACTATCCGATCTTGCACGGTCTTCGCACCAAACCTTCAACCGCGCGACCCATGGCTTTCCACTACATCCCGCACCTGCTCCTATCTTTCCTGTTGGTGCCAATCTACACCGGCGCACAAACACCCAACCAGCCTCCGGCATGGGCCGCCGACGCCATCTGGTATCAGATTTTCGTAGAGCGTTTCGCCAACGGCGACCCCGGCAACGACCCGACACCCGGCGATGTACAAGCCTCGTCCGACTTCTTTCCACTACCGCCCAACTGGAGCATTTCCCCCTGGACGCAGGACTGGTACCGACAGGAACCCTGGGCCGCCGCCACCGGCCGACCCCTGAACGAAACCCTGTTCTTTCGCCGCTACGGCGGTGACCTGCAAGGGGTACTCAACAAACTGGACTACCTGCAAGACCTCGGCATCACGGCCATCTATTTCAACCCGCTCAACGACGCGCCCTCCTCGCACAAGTACGACCCCCGCAGTTACCACCATATTGACGTCAACTTCGGCCCCGACCCCGAAGGCGACAAAAAAATCATAGCCACCGAAAACCCGACAGACCCCGCTACTTGGAAATGGACGGCCGCCGACAAGTTGTTTCTCAAAATCGTGCGGGAAGCCCACCGGCGCCACATCCGGGTCGTGCTCGACTACTCCTGGAACCACACCGGCGCCGAGTTTTGGGCCTGGAAAGACATCCTGAAAAAACAGCAGCAGTCGGCGTACAAAGACTGGTACGAAATTCTGGCGTTCGACAACCCGGCCACCCCGGCCAACGAATTCCAGTACCAGGGCTGGGCCAATGTGAACAGCCTGCCCGAGATTAAAAAAGTGGATGTGCCCGTCCCCCGCGTCTCCGGCTATCCCTACGAGGGCAATATCCATCCGGCGTTCAAGGCGCATATTTTCGCCGTCACCCGGCGCTGGCTGGCGCCCGACGGCGATCCCAGGCAGGGCATAGACGGATACCGCCTGGACGTAGCCGACCAGATTCCGCTGGCGTTTTGGCGCGAGTACCGCCAGGTGGTCAAAGCCCTGAAACCGGACGCTTACCTCGTGGGCGAAATCTGGTGGGAAAAGTGGCCCGAGCGCTTGATGAACCCCGTGCCGTATTGCAGCGGCGATATGTTCGACGCCGTCATGTTTTACCAGGTCTACCGCCCGGCACGCAATTTTTTTGCGCAACCCACCGATGCGCTCAATGCCCGGCAGTTTGCCGATAGCCTGTTGTTTCAGTGGGACCGGCTGGCCAAACCATTCCGTTACGCCATGATGAACACGGCCGCCTCCCACGATGCCGCCCGGCTGCTGACCTGTTTTTACAACCCCGGCAAATACAAATACCGCGCACACCCGTACGACGACCCGGGCTACAAAACCGGTCGCCCCGACGCCGATACCTACCGGCGCGTGCGGTTGTACCTGCTACACGCCTTCACCAACGTTGGCGCGCCGCACATCTGGAACGGCGACGAAATGGGCATGTGGGGCTCCGACGACCCCGACTGTCGCAAGCCGCTTTGGTGGCCGGAATTTACCTTCGAGCCGGAAACCCGGAACAACATTCAAAAAGGCCCGAAAACGACCGACCCCGTCGGCTTCAACCGCGAGCATTTCGAGTATTACAAACAGCTCACCCGGCTGCGCCAAAAACATGCCGTGCTGCGCCGGGGCGACATTGAATTTTTACAGGCCGACGGCAAAACGCTGCTGTATCGTAGGTTTGACGGCAAAAAAGAGGTGTTTGTACTTTTCAACCTGGAGGAAAAGCCCCAGCGGTTTCACTTGCCCCACAAGGGGAAATACCGCGATTTGCTGACAAACGTCGTGGTCGGGCAGGACATTGACCTGGCGCCGGGGCAGGGTATGGTGGTAGGAAAGGGCAGGTAAACGGAAAACAACATTTGTGTGCAGGGCAGCGCGCGGGAGTTCCAGCAATTCGGATGCGGCAAATGCCTAATTTTGCACAAAAAACAAACCAATCCATCCGTTACGCCATGGTATCACAAAAACCCGTTCGCTGCGCAAGCCTTCTTGCCGCCCTCTGTTTGGCAACATCGTTCGCCCACACCCAAACACCCGGAAGTATCCAGTTTGACGGACAGCAAAGGAGTTTTATTACCTATATCCCTTCCGACTGGACGCCCACCGAGCAATGGCCACTCGTCTTTGTTCTGCATGGTTTTACCCAAACGGCAGGGGCTATTATGGATGTTTCCGGTTTTAATGCCGTGGCGGATTCCAACCACTTCATTTGCGTTTATCCCAACGGGATCAACAATGGCTGGAATACCAACAACCCCTTTCCGGGTAGTTCTACCGCCAATGACGTGGGCTTTATCCGGGCATTAGCCGACACCATCGCGGCACAATACAACATCAACCCCAAAAGGGTGTATGCCTGCGGATTTTCTGCGGGTGGATTTATGAGCCACAAATTAGCCTGCGAAGCGACCGACCGAATTGCTGCCATTGCCTCGGTCAGCGGTACGATGACGACCGCCGCTCTTGGCCTTTGCCAGCCGTCGCGTCCCGTACCGGTACTTCAGATACACGGTACCGCTGATGGTGTGGTGGCCTACAACGGTAGTTTTGCCAATTTACCCGTAGAGAACATCCTTTCCTACTGGAACAATCACAATGCCTGCCCCTCCCTGGCGGATACCGTACAACTACCCGATCTGGTCAGTGAAGGCTCTACGGTGCAACAAATCACCCGCTACCCCTGTACCGACAGTACCGAAGTTCGTTTGTTGAAGATCATCGGCGGCGGCCACACCTGGCCAGGCGGAACGGGCATTGCCGGAATTGGCAACACCAACCGCGACATCGATGCAAGCCGGGAAATTTGGACATTTTTCTCCCGCTTTTCGCTGCCGGTCACCAGCCCGACCAACAACCTGGCAGAACGTCATCTGCTTCGGGTTTTTCCCAATCCGGCGCAACATCGTCTGGAAGTATCCGGGCTGGATCCAGCCGAGTCAACCGAACTCCATCTCTACGACACCCGTGGAAAGCGGCTTCTTACGGCCTCCGAAACGACTTGGTTGGCAGTGGGAAATCTTCCCGCCGGTATGTATTATTTGCATGTGTTAAATGGAACCCAACGCCAGGTATTGGCGGTACAAATTATGCAATAAGCCCACTTATGTGCCGGGACAAATTGGCTTCCATGCGCTACTGGTATTTTTTATCAATCCTCCTGTTTGGCAGTTGTAGTTCTTTAGAAACACTCCTGCAGCACGATCGGTCCGACGGCATCTACCGGGTACGGGTCGGGAACGGGTCGCCGGAAAGATTGTATGTCGCGTTTACGACGGACACAATAACCCTGTATCCTTTATCAGCGACTAAACAACCCGAAATACTCCGTGCACGAACCATTAATGTCCCGGAAAACGCACTCGTGGCCAATACCGACCGCTACCGCTTTGCAAAGACCTCCATTGATCTCGACCTGACGACCATCCTGTTCAAATATCGGCCGGCCGAAACGGATTTACCTGCTCAATTGAACAGCCAATTCAATTTTGCTGTGTACAGCGGTTACCGCCGAGATTACTTCTCCGTCTCCTACCGGCAGGATCCGTTGAAAATGAGTCGCCGGGAATACCGGCACTGGGGCTTCGATGCCGGTCTGTTTTTGGGTATGGGCACAACCCCCATTAATGGATGGGTGACACGCCAGGCCGTGGAAATGGAGTATGATGGTTTGGCCATTCAAACCGGACTGGCTGCCTTTATCGGTATGGATAACCTGGCTGCCGGACTTTGCCTGGGTATTGATTACCTGACCGACAAAAACCGGAATCACTGGATATATCAGAAAAAACCCTGGATCGGTCTGGCAATCGGTCTGGCGTTGAATTAGAGGCAGGAAGTACCATTTCCCACAGCAACACGTCATTTCATAGTTTTGCCGAACAGTATCCCTCGGCCTGATTCGACTCATTGTTTTTTCGATGATCCCCCTTGACGGTTTGCAAAAATTGTCAAATCATGATTCAAAGAGTACGGTTTTTATTTGCTGGGGCGGTATTTGGACAACACGATTTATGCCTTGGACTCACGGCGGACGCTGGAGGTATTGGTGGGGGTGGATGAGGTAGGCGTTATGCTGAAAAAATTTATTTCGGCCTTATTACGGGCACATACAACGATCGCCGTTCTGATGGTAACCTCAGAAGTGCAACCACCACATTTTGTGTGCGAGTTAGAGAAAAATTGAAACACTCTATGTGACTTTATCACGCCGCCTCTCCCCTCAACTCCGCCGGCAAATACGCATAAACTAAATCCGACTCCGCAATACCCAAGTCCATCAGTTCGTACCCGATAGGCAGGTCCGTGCGGTTTTGTTGCACCCAAACTTTGTCGCCGATGATATCGAAATGAAAAACGGCGTAGTGGACGTGCTTGCCGTCCTGCCAGCCCACACGCACCAGTTTGTAATGGTGGTTTTTCGTGTCAAGGATGAGTTGATTCTCGACCTCCTTGAGGTTAGTGGGCTTAATTTTGGCATAGCTCTCCAAGAAAGAAACGACGGCCTTTTGATACTTCAAAACTTTATCCATGGGCTGATTTTTTTCTGTTTCGCCGGTTTTACAGACAACGTAGTATAGATCACCCCCGCCCACTCTCCACCACCATCGTCCGCAACCCCTCGTTAAAATCATCCGCTTTTGCCAATGCTTCCAGCGTCAAATGCATCCGGTAGCGCCAGTAGTGCTTCGGGTTGGCGGGCACGTTGATGCGCTCGTCCTCCGGGTTTTCGCGGCGCAGGGCGCCGTCCATGCCGAGCAGGTCCTGCAACTGAAAAATGGCCCACATCGAAGGGGCATGCAGGTGCTGGGCCAGCAAGGCTTTGTTCACCCACGGCTCGCAGAAGTAGGGCGCCGTGCCCTCGTAGGCGAGTACTTCGTTGAAAAAACGCTGAGTCAGGTCCCGGTCTTCTTCCCACCAGCCGCGCAGGGTACTCATGTCATGGGTGGAAGGGGTCACCACCGACAGGTAGGGCGCGTCCTTCGGGTGAAAAAACGCAGCGCCTGCCGCCTTGGGCATGCGCTGTATCTCGAGGCTGAGGATACCGAGGTCGCGCATCACGTCGGGCACGCAGTGCGGCACCATGCCGAGGTCTTCGCCGCAGATGAGCATGTCGGTGGCGCGTTTTAGTTCGGGCAGTTTGTCCATCGCCTCGCGCTGCCAGAAGTCGTCCTGCCGGCGGAAAAAATAGTGGACGTACAGCGCCTTGAGCGGTTCTTTGGCTGCATCGGGCAAATGGCGGAACGACGCTGTTTTTTCCATGCCGATTCGGAAAGCGTACTGTCGTTCCCGGGCGCCTTCCGGGGTGGTGTCGAGTAGGATGACGTTGGCGAGCAGGGCGAGAACCCCGGCCCCACCCCCAGCCCCTCCCCCCGGGGGGAGGGGGGCTTGATCGCGCGTAGATGAGTTGTCCGTTGCAGGGGAACGTTTGTTGTCATGTTTTTCAGAAATGTTTTTCTCAACAACAGCCTCTCCTTTTTTCCGGGATGTAGCCCCCCTCCCCCCGGGGGGAGGGGTTGGGGGTGGGGCCGCCAAAAACGCCTCCACCTTCCGCTGGGTGTCGAACTCGGGCTTGAACACATACTGGCTGCCGCCCGACCAGTGGCCACCGTCGGGCGTGCGGTCGAGGAAGGTATCGCGCACGTAGTCGGCCTGATCACCGCAAAACTCGTGCAGGATGGCGTCGTTGATGTACGGTCGGCACAAGCGGTCGTAGCCGAATCCGATGCCGGCATCGTGGAACTCGTGCTCCATGACCGGGATTGCCGGCACGAAATAGCCGAGGATGCCGTCCACGGCGTGCGTCGGGATACTCCAGATGCGGAAAAAACCGAGGATATGGTCTATGCGGAAGGCATCGAAGTAGAGGCTCATCTGCTGGAAACGCTGCCGCCACCAGGCGAACCCGTCGGCTTTCATGCGCTCCCAGTTGTACGTAGGGAAGCCCCAATTTTGGCCGTTCACGGCAAAATCATCGGGCGGGGCGCCGGCCTGCATGTCCATGTTGTACAGGTCGGGCGCCACCCAAGCGTCGCAGCTGTGCCGGTAAATGCCGATCGGGATGTCGCCTTTCAGCGCGAGGCCGTGCCCGTGTGCGTATTCCACGGCGGCGCGCAACTGGCGGTGCAGGTGCCATTGCACGAAATAGTGGATGGCCACCTCGTCGTAGTGCGCCGATTGGGGCGACACGAGTTTTTCCAGTTCTTTTTCCTGATAAATCCGGTGCTCGGGCCATTGGTTGAAGTCCGTCGTGCCGTGTTTGTCCCGCAGGAAACAAAATGCCGCGTACGGCGCCAGCCAGTGGCGATTTTCGGCGAAATACCGGACAAACGCCGGGTCTTTCCCGAAATCGTCTTTTTGCTCGGCGTACAATTGGCGGATGATCGCCCATTTGGTTTGCATCACCGCTTCGTAGTCCACGGCGGGCAGTGCGTTCAGTTCCTGCTGTTTTTTGGCAAACGGCTTGACCAGCGCTGCGTGTTTTGTACCGGCCACCTCGGCTACGTTCAGGTACATCGGGTGCAGGGCAAAGGCCGAAATGGCGGAATAGGGGTAGGAATCCACCCAGGTGCCGGTGGCCGAGGTGTCGTTGATGGGCAGGAGTTGGATCAGTTTCAGGCCCACGGACCTGGCCCAGTCGGCCAGGGCGGGCAGATCGGCGAACTCGCCCACGCCGAAACTCCGGGCGCTGCGCAGGCTGAACACCGGTATGGCCACACCCGCGCCGCGCCAAGACGGGGCCGGAAAACGGGCAAAGCCGTCGTGCAAGACCACCTGCCGGGTTCCCGAAGCGGGTGCGTACAGGGCGCGGTTGCCACCGTCCTCGAAACCGAGGAATTCTTTGGTG
>Ga0268299_1000463_pt1 | contig 125841 bp, 99 predicted proteins | sample NOBtaG_FD_193484 | JGI IMG/M metagenome (GOLD analysis project Ga0268299, IMG submission 193484) | Activated sludge microbial communities from bioreactor in Nijmegen, Gelderland, Netherland - NOB reactor | ecosystem: Engineered > Bioreactor > Aerobic > Activated sludge | place: Netherlands...
CCTCCCCAGCTTCGCTGGGGAGGAGAATGAAGAGTGCGCTCCCGGCGACGAGTCGCTGGCGCAAATCGTGCTTGGCATGTGCGAGCCAACGGAGGTTCCACATGCTGTCACGCCGGGCCACGCTGCTGACTGCTGCCGCGCTGCCTTTCGCCACCACGTCCGCCATGGCGCAGCAGCCATCGACATTGCGCATCGCCATGACGCTCGCCGACATTCCGGTGACCGACGGCGCGCCCGACCAGGGTACCGAAGGTATCCGGTTCATGGGCTACACGCTCTACGATCCCTTGATCGCGTGGGACCTGTCGTCGGCGACCGAGCCCGCGAAGCTGGTGCCTGGCCTTGCCACCAAGTGGTACCAGGATCCCGCCGATCCGACGAAATGGATCTTCGAGCTGCGCCAGGGCGTGAAGTTCCACGACGGCTCGGCGTTCAATGCCGACGCCGTGATCTTCAGCCTGGCCCGCGCGCTCGACGACAAGTCGCCTTACTTCGATCGCCTGGGCCGCGGCATGCTGATCGCGGCGTTGTGGCCGCTGATCGCTTACCGCAAGATCGACGACTACAAGGTCGAGCTGCAGACCAAGGGCGTCGATACCATCATGCCGTCGCTGCTCAACCGCTTCCCGATCGCCAGCCCGGCCAATTTCGAGAAGGTCGGCAGGGACTGGCAGGCCTATCGCAAGTCGCCGTCGGGCACCGGCCCGTGGAAGATGAAGGCCTGGACGCCGCGCGAGCGCGCCGAGCTGGAGCGCAACACGGAGTATTGGAACAAGGACCGCATCCCCAAGAGCGAACGCCTCGTCCTGCTGCCGCTCCCCGACGCGTCGACACGCACTGCCGCGCTGCTGTCGGGCCGGGTCGACTGGATCGAGGCGCCGGCACCCGACTCGCTCGACAAGCTGCGCGCCGCCGGCTGCAGGATCGAGACCAACGTCATCCCGCACATGTGGCCCTACACGCTCAGCATGCTGCCTGGCGCGCCGACCGCAGACATCCGCGTGCGCAAGGCGCTGAATCTCGCCATCGACCGCGATTCCATCGTCAAGGTCCTGAACGGGCTCGCCGTGCCGGCGGTCGGCTGCGTGCCATCCGATCACCCGTGGTTCGGCACGCCGAGCTTCAAGATTAAGTACGACCCCGCCGGCGCCAGGAGTCTCCTGGCCGAGGCCGGCTACGGCCCGGCGAAGCGGCTGAAGCTCAAGATCCCGATCTCGACCTCGGGCTCGGGCCAGATGTATCCGCTGATCATGAACGAGGCGATCCAGCAGCAATGGGCCGAGGTCGGTGTCGACGCCGAGTTCCAGGTGATGGACTGGAACGCGCTCATCAACCTGATGCGGCTCGGCGCCAAGTCGCCGGAAGGCCAGCAGTACAATGCGATCAACGTGAGCTGGAACACGATGGAACCGCACAACGCCTTCATGCGCTTCGTCGACAGTCAGCTGGTTCCCCCGAGAGGGTCGAACTGGGGTTACATCAACGACCCGGAGTTCGACCGGCTCGCCAACCAGGCGCGCAACACCTCCGATCCGGGCGAGCTCGACAAGGTGCTGGCCAGGATCAACACCAAGATGGTCGACGACGCGGTGTTCGTCTGGGTCGTCCACGACGTATGGCCCAACGCGATCTCGCCGAAGGTCAAGGGCTACGTCCATCCCAAGAGCTGGTACGTCGACTTCTCGCCGGTGACGGTGGGGTAGGCGGATATCGACTCATGCTCCTCTCCCCCGCTAGGGGGAGAGGCTGGGTGAGGGGGTTGCAGGCGGTCTGGCAGCCTACGAAGCCCCCTCACCCTAACCTCTCCCCTAGCGGGGAGAGGAATAGGAGAATGAAGGGGAGGGAACCCGTCACGCCTTGCCGGCGAGCTGGTCCCGGATGGGCAGGCTGCGGATGCGCTTGCCGCAGGCGGCGAAGATTGCGTTGGCCAGGGCCGGTGCGACCGGCGGCACGCCGGGCTCGCCGACACCGCCCAGCGGCTTGTCGAAGGCGGTCGCATTGACGAGATGCGTGCGGATCTCCGCAGGCGAGGCGTCGATGCGCGTGAGCTCGTAGCCGTCGAAGTTCTTCTGCTCGACCTGGCCGTTCTTGAAGCTGATCTCGCCCAGCATCGCCAGGCTGATGCCCTGCACGACGGCGCCCTCGAGCTGGGAGCGGACACGGTCGGGATTGACCACGCCGCCGCAATCGAAGGCGATGTCCACCCGCGGGATCGACAGCACGCCCCGGGCGTTCACGGCGGCCTCGACGACGACCGCGGCATAGCTGACGAAGCTCCGATGTGCGGCAATGCCCAACCCGCGGCCTTCCGGAAGCTTGCGCCCCCAACCGGCCTCGCTCGCCGCCTTCTCGGCGACCTGGCGCAGCCGCCCGGTATCGAACGGATAGCGCTTCGGATCCTCGCCATAGAGCCAGGTATCGGACATGGAAGCCGCGTCGATCAGCCGGTCGGGGCCGATCAGCTCGAGCAGGTAGTCCTTGGGATCGCGCCCCAGCGCCGCGGCCAGCTCGGCGACGAAGCTCTGGACGGCAAAGGCGTGCGGTATGTTCGACACCGACCGGAACCAGCCGACCCGTGTGTGCGCCGCCGCTTCAGGATTCTCGACCCTGACATTGGGGATGGCGAACGGCATGTCGACCGCGCCCATCGCCAGCTCGAACGGCGCCTCGTGCTTGGGATCCGGCGCGAAGAGCGCCAGGATGGTCGGCGCGACGGTGCGATGCAGCCAGGCGACAGGCTTGCCGGCGGCATCGAGGCCGGCCTCCACGCGCTCCACCGACGCGGTGTGGAAGAAGCTGTGCTGCAGGTCGTCCTCGCGGGTGAAGGTGAGCTTCACCGGGCGGCCGCCCATGGCATGGGAAAGGATCGCGGCCTCGCTGGCAAAGTCGGGCTTGGACTTGCGGCCGAAGCCGCCACCGAGCAGCAGCGCATTCACGACGATCTTGTCGAGCGGCATCTTGAATCGCTTGGAGAGATCGGCCCGGATTGCCTCGGGATTCTGCACGCTGCACCAGACCTCGCATGCGTCGCCGGTCACCCGGGCGGTCGCCGTCGGCGGCTCCATCGGCGCCTGGGCGAGATGCGGTAAATAATACGACGCCTCGATGCGCTTCGCGGCCCCGGCCATCGCCGCGTCGACGTCGCCGTTGTTGCGCACCACCTTGCCGGGCTTGCCCGCCGCTTCCTCCATCGACTTGCGGTACTGGACGGAATCGTAGCTTGCGTTCGGCCCGTCGTCCCATTGGATCACGAGCCGCGATCGTCCCTTGATGGCGGCAAAGGTATTCTCGGCCACCACGGCCACGCCGCCGAGCGGCTGGAATGTCGACGGGATCGCGGGGGCATCGATCGGCACGACCTTCAGCACGCCCGGCACTTTCATGGTCTGCTTGGCATCGAAGCTCTTCACCTTGCCGCCGTAGACGGGCGGTCGGGCGATCACCGCATACGCCATGCCGTCGACACGCGCGTCGATTCCGTAGACCGCCTTGCCGGTGACGAAGCTGTCGTTGTCGATCAGGGGAATGCCATCCTTGCCGATATAGCGGAACTGGCCCGGCCCCTTGAAGACGAGGGTCTCCCGCGCCGGAAGCGGCCGCGCCGCGGCGCCCTTGGCCAGGGCACCGAAATCCAGCCGCCGACCGCTCGCGCCGTGCACGACGCCGTGGTTCTCGCTCTTGATCTCGACCACGGGAACGCTCCATCGAGCGGCCGCTTCCTGCTCCAGCATCTGGCGTGCCGCGGCAGCGATGCGACGCAACGGCTCGAAGTGATGGCGCATGCTGCGCGAGCCGTCGGTGTTCTGGTTGCCGTACAGCGCCTGGTCACCCTTCGACTGCACGACCTTGACGCGGGCCAGATCGGCTTCCAGCTCGTCGGCGACCACCAGGCCCCAGCTCGTGCGGATGCCCTGGCCCATCTCGGCCCGGTTGCACAGCAGGGTCACTGTCCCATCGTCGGCGATGGAGAGGAAGACGCGCGGGTCGTCCTTCAGACCGCCCGCCATCGCGTCGCCGCCATACTTCTTCTCTTGCGCATGGGCGGGCGGCGAAAGACGGGTCGCGAGAACGAGGGCGCCGGCCGTGACACCAAAGAGAACCGCGCGACGGCTGACGTTCGTGAGTGGAGCGATTGCGGTCATGGTCATGCCCTCCCGGAAGCGCGCTTGATGGCTGCGCGGATTCGCGGATAGGTGCCGCAGCGACAGATGTTGCCGCTCATCGCCGAGTCGATATCGCCGTCGCTGGGATTGGGCGTGTCCTTCAGCAGCGCCGCGGCCTGCATGATCTGGCCGCTCTGGCAGTAGCCGCACTGGGCGACGTTGAGATCACGCCAGGCCTTCTGGACCGGATGCATGCCGTCGGCAGACAGTCCCTCGATCGTGACGACTGCCTGGCCGCCGATGTCGCCGAGCTGGACCTGGCACGAGCGCAGCGCCGTTCCATCGACATGCACAGTACAGGCGCCGCACAGCGCCTGGCCGCAGCCGAACTTGGTGCCGGTCATGCCGGCGACGTCGCGCAGATACCAGAGAAGCGGCGTCTCCGGATCGCCGTTGAAGGTGTGATTCTTCCCGTTGACGGTAAACGTAACCATGATGTTCACCCGGTCGTGGTTGCGGCTGCTATCTCGATCGCATGTGAACTCGACGATTCCTGCCGCGCGCAGCCTTTGCAGGAATTGGCGAACGTGGGACTGGCTTGCCCAGCTCGGCGGCAACGAACGCGGGGAACTTTCGTCACCCCGCGTGCATCGTCGGGCGACACTCCAGCTCGTATGTCGCTCCATTACCACAGGGCCGGATGGCTCGCCATCCGGTTCGCGCGCGCATCCTTCTCCTCCCTAACGCTTGCGTTGGGGAGGTGCCGCCGGAGGGGGCGGAGGGGTCATGAGCAACACACGTGACGTTGAGATGGATCGACGCTTCGACTGGGGCTCATGACCCCTCCGCCCAATGGCGCTGTAAACAGCGCCTAACCGGGGGCACCTCCCCGCGCTTCGCGCAGGGAGGGCTAGGTTTGAGAAATCCGGGCTAGGCGACAGAGCGAATCCGGGAAGGATGACTATTCCGCCGCCGCCCTCAGCGCCCGCCACACGCGCTCCGGCGTGGCCGGCATCTCGATGCCGTCGACACCGGCCTGGGCCAGCGCATCGAGGATGGCGGCCATCACGGTCTGCGGCGCGGCGATGCAGCCCGCCTGCCCTGAGCCCTTGACGCCGAGCGGATTGGCGAGCGTCGGCCGCTCGATCAGGGCGATGTCGAACGCCGGCAGGTCGTCGGCGCGCGGCAGGGCGTAGTCCATGAACGAGCCGCTCGTCAGCTGACCGGAGTCAGGGTCGTAGACCGTGTGCTCGAGCAGGGCCTGGCCGATGCCCTGCGTGACTCCGCCCTGCACCTGGCCTTCCGTCAGCAACGGATTGATGAGACGGCCGTAGTCGTCGACGGCGACATAGCGCACCAGGCTGGTCGTGCCCGTCTCGCGGTCGATCTCGACCTCGGCGACATGGCAGCCGCTCGGGAAGGTGAAGACGTCGGTCATGTTCATGACGTGCTCGCCGAGGCCCGGGGTCATGCCGTCCGGCAGGTTGGCCGCGTCGCGCGCGCTCTGCGCCACGCTGAGCAGATCGATGCTGCGATCGCTGCCGCGCACCGAGAAGCGGCCGTCGGCGAACACCAGCTCGTCCTCGCCCGCCTGCAGCAGATGCGCGGCGAGCTTGCGCGCCTTGGCCAGCACGGCGTCGATCGCCTTGACCACGGCGGTGCCGCCCATGTGCATCGAGCGCGCGCCGCCATGCCCGGCGCCGCTCCGCACCGCCGCGGTGTCGGCCTGCACGTAGCGAAAGGTCTGCAGGGGCAGGCCGAGCCGGTCGGCCGCGATCTGCGCGTAGGCGGTCTCGTGACCCTGGCCATTCGATTCGGTGCCGACGGCGACCGTCACCCGGCCGTCGCTCTCGAAGCGCACCTCGGCGCCCTCGTTGGGCGCGCCGCGCGACGTCTCGAGGAAGCAGCCGACGCCGATGCCGCGCAGCTTGCCGGCGCGGCCGGACGCCTCGCGCCGCGCCGCGAAGCCCGCCTTGTCCGAGCGCGCCAGGGCAGCATCGAGATTGTCGACAAAGCCGCCCGAATCGATCGCCATGCCCATCGCCGTCCTGTGCGGGAATGATGCGATCAGGTTCTGCCGCCGCAGCTCGGCCGCATCGCGGCCCAGCACGCGCGCCGCCTGCTCGATGGCGCGTTCGATAATGTAGTTCGCCTCGGGCTTGCCGGCGCCGCGATAGGCGTCGACCGGCACCGTGTTGGTGAAGGCGCCGCGCACGTCGACGGCAATCGCCGGCACGTCGTAGACGCCACCCTGCGCCGTCGAGGCGGCGATCACCGACGCGCCCGGCCCGTTGCCCGAAAGATAGGCGCCGAGATTGGCGACCATCGCCACGTCGAGCGCCAGGATGCGCCCGTTCGCGTCGAGCGCCAGCCGGGCGCGCGCGTCGATGTCGCGGCCCTGCGTGCCGGCGACGAACTCCTCGGCGCGGTCGGCGATCCAGCGCACCGGGCGGCCGAGCTTGCGCGCCGCCCACAGCAGCAGCACCCATTCGGGATAGACGAAATTCTTCATGCCGAAGCCGCCGCCGACATCGGGCGCGCTGAGATGGATGCGCTCGAGCGGCACCTTGAACACGAACTCGGCGAGCTGGCGGCGGATGCCGTGCAAGCCCTGGCCGGCGAGCTGAAGATCCATCGTGCCGCTCGCGGCGTCGTAGCGGGCGATGCCGGTGCGCGGCTCGATCGGCGCCACGACGACCCGGTTGTTGACGATCTCGAGCTCGACCACGCGCGCGGCCGCGGCCATGGCGCGGGCCACGGCATCGGCATCGCCGCGCTGGACGTGGAAGGAAAGATTGCCCGGCGCCTGGGCCCAGATCGTCGGGGCATCGGCGGCCAGCGCCGCCTTGCCGTCGATCACGGCAGGCAACGGCTCATACTCGACCTCGACCAGCTCCGCCGCCTCGCGCGCGAGCTCGGCGCTGTCGGCGACGACGAAGGCCACCGGATCGCCGACATGGCGGACGCGGTCCGTCGCCAGCGCCGTGCGCGGCGGCACGATCAGCGGCTTCACCGCCGCCATGCAGGGCAGCGTGCCGATGCCGTCGGCCGCCAGGTCGGCCGCGGTGAAGACGCCGCGGACTCCCGGCAGCGCCGCGGCCTGCGCCCCATCGATGCGCGTGATGATCGCATGCGCATGCGGCGAGCGCAGGACATGGCCGTGCAGCTCGCCCGAGCGGGCGATGTCGTCGACATAGCGCCCCTGGCCGAGCAGGAAACGAACGTCCTCGAGACGGCGAACCGAGCGCCCGATCTGATTTTCGGTCATCGCCTGTTGTCGCGCATTTTCAGCCCCGGTGTCACGCACCGCATGCCGCGAGAAAGCCCGTCCACCGCGCGGTGCGCCGCCGACGCACGGTTGGCGGCCGGCGGCCAAGATGGCTAAGCTCCGGCCAACCCAAGGAGGGAATCACCCATGATCGATCTGCACTACTGGCCTACCCCCAACGGCAAGAAGGTCACCATCCTGCTCGAGGAGTGCGGCCTGCCCTACAGGATCGTGCCCGTGAACATCGGGCGCGGCGACCAGTTCACCGATGCTTTCCTGGAGATGAACCCCAACCACCGCATGCCGGTGATGGTCGATCATGCGCCGGCGGACGGCGGCAAGCCGATTTCCATCTTCGAGTCCGGCGCGATCATGATGTACATCGCCGAGAAGGCCGGGAAGTTCTACCCGCAGGACCTGCGCACGCGTCACGACGTCAACCAGTGGCTGATCTGGCAGATGGCCAACCAGGGACCGAAGAGCGGCGAGTGCGGCCATTTCCGCCGCGTCGACCAGAAGCAGTTCGGCGACCAGACCTATGCCATCACGCGCTTCACCGACGAGGTGAACCGCCTCTACGGCGTTCTCAACAACCGGCTCTACAAGCACCGGTACCTGGCCGGCGACCAGTACACGATCGCCGACATGATCTGCTATCCGTGGACGATCAACTGGAAGTTCCAGGGCCAGGACATCGAGGAGTTCAAGCACTTCAAGCGCTGGTTCGAGGAGCTGGGCGCCCGCCCCGCCGTCCAGAAGGGCATGGCGGTCGGCGCCGACCTGTCGGTCGACAACACCAAGCTGCCGCCCGAGGAGCAGGCCCGCATCCGCAAGATGCTCTACAACCAGCGCGCCCGCCCCGTGCCGGCGTAAGGTCGCCCCTCCTCCCCAAGCTTCGCTTGGGAAGGTGTCGGCGTCTTCGCCGACGGAGGGGTCATGAGCAGCGGGACCGAGGCTCATGACCCCTCCGCCCCGTATGACGGGGCACCTCCCCTCGTACGACGAGGGGAGGGATTCGAGAACGAGGGGTGGAATCCTCAGAACTGCCCGTACGCCCCGGGGAAGTCGGCAATGCTCAGCAGCGGCAGGCCGGGCACCTTCACGAACCGGCTGTCGTGCCGGCCATCCGCCTCGAGCCGGTGCTCGACGTAGCCGACGTCCTTGATGCCATAGCGCGGTTGGCGCGCGTCGGGGATGACGAAGGCGGTGGACGGTGCCCAGACATGGTGGACGCCGCCGACCCGGCTCTCGCGAAACTGGTGAACATGCCCGCAGGCCACGAGGGCAGGCACAACGCCGCCCAAGGCCGCGAGCAGCGCCCGCCTTGGCACGGGATTGACGAAGCGGCCGGTGATCGCGGCCTCGTTGACGTCGCGATCGAAGAGAGGCTTGTGCAGGAAGAGCGCCAGCTTGCGGGCATCGATACCGTCGACCGCCTCGCCGATCGCGGTCTCCTGGGCGCCCGTCGCCGCGAGGTCGCTCGCCAGCAACTGCGCGTCGATCCCGAGCACACGCCAGCCGGGCACGTCGAACGTCCACCAGTCGGCGCCGAAATGCGCGACGTAGCGGGCGCGCCGTGTCCCGTCGATCCTGCCTTCGCCGTGCGACGGCGAATCCTGGCTGTCGCCGAGGTCGTGATTGCCAGGCAGGTAGCGCAGCGGCAAGTCGAGCTCGTCATGCAGGGCGCGCGCCGCCACGAGGTCACCGTCGTTCGACGCGCCATCGAGCGAGATGTCGCCGGAGTTCAACACCAGGTCCGGTCGATCGGCTCGCAGCGCCTCGCCGACCCGCCCGAAGCTGTCGACGAAGAACGGCTTCTCGTCGCTGAGATGGGTGTCGGATATCTGCGCGATTCGAAACGTCATGGGGACACCGCCGTCAGGTCGTCGGGTTCTACCGAGGCAGTGTTGCAGATTGGATAAGGCCGGTCAGTCGCCGTCTCGGTCACCGGGGGCCAGTTGCCCGGATGCCCGGGATCAGACTGCCCGGGATCAGCTGCCCGCGAGATCAGCCGCGCGAGAGGGGCGGCGCGATTTCCTCGAGCGGCTTGCATTCGGCCCTGACGCCGAGCTTCAGCGCGACGAGCGCTGCGACGATCATGAGCGCCGCGCCCAGGAGGTAGCCCAGCACGATCTCGCGCGGGCTCTCGCTCGCGATCAGCACGCCGAAGAGCCACGGGCCGCCGACGCCGCCCAGCAGGGTGCCGAAGGCGTAGAACAGCGCGATGGTGAGGGCACGGATCTCGAGCGGGAAGCATTCGCCGACCGTCAGGTAGGCCGCACTCGCCGCCGCCGAGGCGAAGAAGAACACGATGCTCCACATCGCCGTCTGCGTCGTCGCATCGAGCAGGCCCAGATCGAACAGCAACGCGGTGACGGCGAGCAGCAGGCCGGAGACGGCATAGGTGGCGAAGATCATGGTCTTGCGACCGATCGTGTCGAACAGCGGCCCGAGCAGGAGCGGGCCGAGGAAGTTGCCGATCGCGAAGGGCAGGATGTAGAGCCCGACCGCGTCGGCCTGCACGCCGTAGAAGCGGGTCAGCACCAGCGCGTAGGTGAAGAAGATCGCGTTGTAGACGAAGGCCTGGGCGGCCATCAGCACGAGACCAAGCGTGGTCCGGCCGGGATACTGGCGCAGCAGGGTCCGCGCCACCGACACCATCGTCACGCGATGGGTGGGGCCCAGCGCGAGGCCGGACCCGGACAGTGTCGGCAGCACGTGGCCGTCGGCCACCACGCGCGCCTCGATCTCGCCGACGACCCGCGCCGCCTCCCCCGGCTGGCCGTGGATCATCAGCCAGCGCGGGCTCTCGGGCAGGAAGCGCCGCAGATAGAGGATGACCAGCCCGAGGGCGGCGCCGCTGCCGAAGGCCAGCCGCCAGCCGAGCTCGGGGCCGACGAGGTCGGGATCGAGCAGCACCACGGAGAGGAGCGCACCGCCCGCTGCACCGAGCCAGAAGCTGCCATTGATGGCGAGGTCGATGCGGCCGCGAAGGCGCGCCGGAATGAGCTCCTGAATCGCCGAGTTGATCGCCGAGTACTCCCCGCCGATGCCGGCGCCGGTGAGAAAACGAAACAGGAGGAAGCTGTAGAAATCCCACGACACCGCGGTGAGCGCCGTCGCCACGAGGTAGACGCCGAGCGTGACGTTGAACAGCCTCTTGCGACCCAGGCGGTCGGTGAGATGGCCGAAGAACAGGGCGCCCAGCACGGCGCCCGCAAGGTAGGCGCTGCCCGTCAGCCCGACCTGCTCCGCGGTGAGCTGCAGCCGCGGGCTGATCTGCAAGGCGGCCGCGACCGAGCCGGCCAGCGTGACCTCCAGGCCATCCAGGATCCAGGTGATGCCCAGCGCCACGACGACCAGGCGGTGAAAGCGGCTCCACGGCAACCGGTCGAGGCGGGCGGGAACGTCGGTGAAGGTGCGGAGGTCGCTGTTCATTGGTGCAGATTGCACATAACGTGCAAGCCAGCACTTCGTTGCGTGCTGTCGGCGCGTGCAATTGGCGCGCTCCCGGCCATGAGCGCCAGGTGCTGCAACGCTGGCCTGCCGGCGCAATGGTGGTGTCGGCGGGCGCGCCTGCTATTGTGCCATCACGATGACCGACAACACGATGGCGGCGGGAGCCGCGCCCGCTGCGACGTCACCAGACTCGACCGCTCCGGCAGCCAGCAACACCACCTTCGCCGTCATTCTCTCGCTGAGCTTCTGCCACCTGCTGAACGACATGATGCAGTCGCTGGTGCCGGCGCTCTATCCCATCCTCAAGGAATCACATGGTCTGAGCTTCAGCCAGATCGGGTTCATCACGCTGGCCTTCCAGTGCACCGCCTCGATGCTGCAACCGGTGGTCGGCTTCGCAACCGACAAGAAGCCGCAGCCCTATTCGCTGATGGTCGGCATGGCCTTCACCCTGATCGGCCTGCTGCTGATGTCGCGTGCCGACAGCTATCCCTCGATCCTGCTGGCCGCCGCCTTGATCGGCATGGGCTCCTCGATCTTCCATCCCGAAGCCTCGCGGGTGGCACGCATGGCGGCGGGCGGTCGCTACGGCCTCGCCCAGTCGTTGTTCCAGGTCGGTGGCAACATGGGCTCCGCGGCCGGCCCGCTGCTCGCGGCTTTCATCGTGATCCCGGCCGGTCAGCATAGCCTCGTGTGGTTCTCCGGCGCGGCGCTGGTCGCCATGACAGTGCTGTTCCAGGTCGGCGGCTGGTATGCGCGCCGGCGTGCGGCGAGCACATCGCCGGCTCGCGGCAAGCAAGCGGCATCAGGCCCCCGTGCGTTGCCGCTCCCCCGTGGTCGCGTGATCATCGCGGTGGCCGTGCTGGTGGCGCTGCTGTTCTCCAAGAACGTCTACAGCGCGAGCCTCGGCTCCTATTTCACCTTCTACCTGATCGCCAAGTTCGGCATCGACGTGCAGACGGCGCAGTTCTACCTGTTCGCCTTCCTGGTCGGCATCGTTGCCGGCACGATCGCCGGCGGCATGTTCGGCGACCGGGTCGGGCGCATCCCCGTTATGTGGTTCTCCATCGTCGGCGCCCTGCCGTTCGCGCTGATGCTGCCTCATGCGAACCTGTTCTGGACCGGCGTGCTCGCCGTCACCGTGGCGATGATCATGGCCTCGGCTTTCTCCGCCATCCTCGTCTATGCGCAGGATCTCCTGCCCGGCCGCGTCGGGCTCGTCGCCGGCATGTTCTTCGGCTTCTCGTTCGGCCTGGGCGGCTTGGGCGCTGCAGCGCTCGGCCAGATCGCCGACGTCGCCGGCATCGAGGCGGTCTACAAGCTGACGCCTTTCCTGCTGCTGCTGGGCCTGCTCACGGCCTTCCTGCCGCGTCACCTGGGAGGAGCGCCCAAGCCGGCGCGCTGAGTTTCCCGCTTACGGAGCTTTGGGGGCCCCTGTCATGACCTTCACCATACTCGGCATGTCGCTGGAAGCCTTCGTCTTCCTGCATGTCGTCCTGAGCCTGGTCGGCATCATGACCGGCCTGATCGTCCTCGCCGTCATGCTGCAGAACGGCGATCTGGCTGGCTGGAATGCGTTCTTCCTGGTGTCCACGATCCTGACGAGCGTCACCGGTTTCATGATCCCGGCGAAGACGATCCTGCCGTCGCACGTCTTCGGGGCAGCCTCGCTGGTCTTGCTGGCCGTGGCGCTGTTTGCGCTCTACGGCCGCAAGCTCGCCGGCCCCTGGCGAGTCACCTACGTCGTGACGGCGCTCATCGCTCTCTACCTGAATTGCTTCGTCGCCGTGGTGCAGTCGTTCGGCAAGGTCGCCTTCCTGAGAGGACAGGCCCCGACTGGAACGGAGGCTCCATTCGCCATCGCCCAGGCGATCGTCCTGATCCTCTTCCTGGCTGGCGGGTTCCTCGCCGTGCGTCGGTTCCATCCGCTCGCAAATCGGTCGTAGGCACGCGCGGTCGACGCCATGGATTCGCCGATGATCGCCCCGCTCAGCCTCTCGAACCTGATCACGGTGGTTCTCGCCGTCATCTGCCTGTCGACGATCCTGCCGCAGGCGCGCGGAAACGTCGTGAAGATCTGGCGCCTGGCAATGCCCGCCTCGCTCGCCATGGTCGAGGCGTTCATCCTGCTGGCTGGCGTCTACGATGCCGATTTCGCCACGGACGCGGAGTGGCTGGCCGCCCTGATTGTCGGCGGCCTTGTCGGGCGCTCGCGGGGATGGGCGTTGGCCATGCAGGTCGACCAGGCGTCGAGCCTGATGCGCCAGCGCCGGTCCGCCGACGGCACGATCGCGGCATCGGCGCTCGTCCTGCTCGCGCTGACCGATTTCACGAGCGCTGCCCTGCAGGAGGTCTGGATCGACCCGGCGCACATGGCGGCCGCGGCTGCCCTGTTCGCCGGCTTCCTGGGCGGTCGCGCGCTGGCCATGGCGGTGCGTACCACGCGCCTGCCGCATCACGAGCTGCATGCCGCTTGACCGCGGCATCGCGCTGCCTGGGGCGAGCCCGGGCGTCCTGCTGAGCCGGCACGCGAAGCCGCGATGACGAGCGTCTTCCTCCCGCTGGCGATGATCGCGCTGCTGGGCGTGGTCTTGCGACAGCTCATCCCGTCGATGGAGGACAACCGGCGCGCCATGAACCAGATGGTGCTCTACGTCTTCCTGCCGGCGCTCGTCTTCCATTCGATCATGGGTGTGCCCATCGACCGGCTGCTCTACGAGATCCCGCTGGTCGCGGCGTCCGGCGTCTTCGTCTGCCTGGCCGTAGGATTCCTGGTGTTCCGATTCCTGCCGATCCCCGGCCCCACCAAGGGCGCCATGATCCTGGCGGCGGCGTTCGGCAACGTCACCTATTTCGGCCTGCCGGTGCTGCTCGGCACGTTCGTCGGCGAGGCGGCCGAGGTGACCGAGGTCGCCGTGCTCTACGAGGTCACCAAGTCGTCGCTCAACTTGACGATCGGCGCCATGATCGCCATCGCCCATGGCAGCGAGGAGGCGATCACCTTCCGCAAGACCGCGCTGGAGGCGCTGAAGCTGCCGCCGGTCTGGGCGCTCGCCGCCGCCATCGCCTGGAAGGGCACGGGCCTTCCCTGTCCCGCCTTCGTGCTGGACACGACGGCGCTGCTCGCCACCACGGTCACCGGCATCATGATGCTGTCGCTCGGCATGGCGCTGAAGTTCAAGCCGACCCGCCTGATGGGACTGGCCGTGCCGGTCGCCGCAATCAAGCTCCTCCTGTCGCCGCTCGTCGTCGCCCTGGCGGTCGTACCGCTCGGCGTCACCGGCATTTACCGCGATGCAGCGATTCTCGAGGGCGCAATGCCGAGCCAGCTCCTGTCGTTCATCATCGCCGGCCGGTTCAAGCTCGACGAGGAGACGATGGCGTTCGTCATCATGGTCGACACCCTCCTGGCGTTCGTCACCCTGCCGCTGGTGCTCGCCCTGCTGCCGTCGATGCGAATTTTGTAGCGTTCGATCCAAAATAGGGCTTTGATGTGCGCCATGGCCCGCCTCAAAGCCTTCGACGAAGAGCGCGCGATCGATGCCGCCGTCGATTGCTTCTGGATGCACGGCTACGAGGGGACCTCGGTGCGCGATCTCGCCGAGGCGATGGGGATCGGCGGCGCCAGCCTGTACAACGCCTTTGGCGACAAGCGCGCCCTGTTCGCCCGTTCCCTCGAGCGCTACGCCGCGCGCTCGATGCGCGAGCGCATCGCCCGGCTCGAGACCGGCCATCGGCCGAAGGAGGCCATCGCAGCCTTCGTCCGCGAGATCGTCGAACGCTCGCTGAAGGACCCCGACCGCAAGGGCTGCCTGCTGATCAATTCGGCGCTCGACGTGGCGCCGCACGATGCCGGGATCGGTGCCGTCGTGTCGGGCCATCTCGACGAGATTCGTGCCTTCTTTCACCGCAACCTGGTGGCGGCGCGCAAGGCCGGTCAGGTGCCGAGGACGGTCGACGCCGATACGGTCGCCAGCCATCTGCTGGGTGTCATCGCCGGCATCCGAGTGCTGGCGCGCACCGGCGCCGGCCGGCGCCAGCTCGAGGACGTCGCCCGGCCGGCGCTGGCGCTCCTGGACCGCGTGCGATGATCGGTCATCTCAACGAGCAAGCTCTGCGAGCGCTGCCGGACGACGAGCCTGTCGTGATGCTGAACCTCATGCGCTTTCGCGAGCGATCACTCGACGGCAACGGCAGCGGCTGGGACGCCTACCTGCGCTACAGCGCGCTCACCATCAAGCTGATCAAGGCGCAGGGCGGCACCATTATCTGGACCTGCGATGCCGAAGCGGTGGCGCTGGGCGTTCCTGACCAGCACCGCTGGGACTACGCAGCCCTCGTGCGCTATCCCTCGCGCGCCGCCTTTCTCGCCATGATGACCTCGCCGGACTACGCGCGCGCCAATGTCGAGCGCGAGAACGGCTGTGCGGACCACGCCATCATCGCCACGCGCGAGACGTATCGGAAGTTCACCGCGTAGGAGCAGTCCCCATGGTCAAGCGTCTCAGCGACATGCCCGAGGTCGAGGCGATGCATCTTCGGCGCATCGAATGCCCGACCTACGACGACACGCCGGCGCTGCCCGGCAAGTCGCTCGGTGAGCGGCGAGTCGTCATCGTCTCGACGGCGGGCCTGCACAAGCGCGGCGACCGGCCGTTCCGGCCGGGAGACGGCAGCTATCGCATCATCCCGTCCGAGACGCCGGCCAACGAGCTGGTGATGAGCCACATCTCGGTGAACTTCGATCGCACCGGCTTCCAGCAGGATCTGAATGTCGCCTTCCCGATCGATCGCCTGCGCGAGCTGGTCGACGAACGCCGTGTCGGCTCGATGGCGTCGGTGCACTATTCCTTCATGGGCGCCTTCCCGCCGGCCGCGGCCGAGCCGCATGCCGCGCATCTCGCGGGGCTCCTGAAGGCGGACGGCGTGGACGCCGCCCTGCTCGTTCCGGTTTGACCCGCCTGCACGCGCGCCGTCGGCGCGCTGGGTCATTTTCTCGAGCGGCAGGGCATCCCGACCACCGGCATCAGCCTGGTGCGCGAGCACACCGAGACCGTCCGGCCGCCGCGCGCGCTCTGGGTCACCTTCGAGCTCGGCCGCCCGCTGGGCGCACCCGACGATCCGCCGTTCCAGCGCCGCGTCGTCGAGGCGGCGCTCGACCTGCTGGCCCGCACCGACGGGCCGCTGATCGCCGACTACCCGGAGCACGTGCCCGAGGTCACGGACTTCAGCGGCTGGGCCTGCCCGATCAACCTGGCGCCGACCGCCGTCGATTCTCTGGCCGCCGAGATCGATCGGCTGACCCCCTGGCATGACCGCTCGCGCGACAGGCTCGGCCGCACGACGGTCGGCGTTTCCGGCCTCGACATGCGCGCCGCCGGCGCGCTCCTCGCGCAGGCGCTCGAGGGCGCCCTGCCGCCGGCGCAGGCGCTGAAGGAAGCCATCGACGATCTCCGGGCCTACTACCTCGAGGCGGCGGCGGCCTTTCCCGACCCCGGATCGGCCGGGATGCGCAAGGAGTGGCTGTGGAGCGAGACAAAGCTCGGGCAGTCCTTGCTGGCACTGCAGGCAAGGCTCGCCGCGAGCACCGATCCGCAGCACAGGATCCTCGGCAACCTGACCCTGATCCCGGCGACCGAGCGCTGGCGGCTCGCGGGCAAGTAAGCTCTCTTTGCTGGAGCGCGCCGCTCATAGGCGCTGCCTTTGTGGTTCGTCCGCGAAGACCCTTCGGCTTCGCTCAGGGCAGGCGCGGACACCTATCTGGAACCCCTCCCCCGTCCTACGCCGCCGAATTCACGCATCATGCTGTCCTCCCTGCGCGCAGCGCGGGGAGGTGCCCCCCGGAGGGGGGCGGAGGGGTCGAAAGCAACACACGCTTTGCCAGAACGCTCATCATAGTGACGACACTGATCGGCGACTCATGCCGAGACCCTTGGCTCATGACCCCTCCGCCCCCCTCCGGGGGGCACCTCCCCGCGCTGCGCGCAGGGAGGACAGCATGAGTGCAAGCCCGACAGCCTGTCCTACGGCGGAGGGATTCGAGATGTGTCCACTCCGTAGCAGCGAAGCTGGGGAGGAGAGCTCAAAAAATTGGCGCGCCCTCAGCGCATGACCACTCTTCCGGCAAGGTGGTGCCCAAGGGTGGCGCAGCCGATGCAACGAATCTGCTATGGTCGCGGCCCGGACCATCGGTCGAAAAGAGGAACGCCACGATGAGCACTACAAGCAACACCACGGGGCTGCAGCTCCGCTCCCTGATCCGCAAGAGCGGCGAGCTCGAGCTGTCGCTGATCGAGGTGCCGATCCCGGAGCCGGGACCGGAAGAGGTGGTCGTGCGCATCGAGGCGACGCCGATCAACCCGTCCGACCTCGGCCTGCTGCTCGGTCCGGCCGACGTCAAGACCGCGACCTCGAGCGGCAGCGGAACGGGGATCAAGGTCTCGGCCAAGGTGCCGCAGACGGCACTGCCGTTCCTGGCGACTCGCCTCGACCAGTCGATGACGGTCGGCAACGAAGGCGCCGGCACCGTCGTCAAGACCGGGTCGTCCGACAAGGCGCGGGCGCTCGAGGGCAAGACGGTGTCGATGGTCGGCGGCTCGATGTACGCCCAGTACCGCCTGCTTCGCGTCCAGGACTGCCAGCCCCTGCCGGCCGGCACGACGGCAGCCGAGGGCGCCTCGTGGTTCGTCAACCCGCTGACCGCGCTCGGCATGACCGAGACGATGAAGCTCGAGAACCACAAGGCCCTGGTCCACACTGCGGCGGCGTCGAATCTCGGTCAGATGCTGAACAAGATCTGCCTCGCGGACGGCATCGGCCTGGTCAACATCGTGCGCAATGGCCAGCAGGCGAGCCTGTTGCGCGGCATCGGCGCCCGGCATGTCGTCGATTCGAGCGCGCCGTCCTTCCTCGACGATCTCACGCAGGCGCTGGTCGACACCGGCGCCACCATCGCCTTCGATGCGATCGGCGGCGGCAAGCTCGCCAGCCAGATCCTGACCTGCATGGAGATCGCCATCAACAAGACGGCGACGACCTACAACCGTTACGGCTCGAGCGTGCACAAGCAGGTGTACCTCTACGGCAACCTCGACCTCGGCCCGACGGAGCTGGCACGCAACTACGGCACCGCCTGGGGCGTCGGTGGCTGGCTGTTGACGCCGTTCCTGCAGAAGATCGGCCGCGCCGGCCAGGCGCCGCTGCGCGAGCGCGTCGTCAACAACCTCAAGACCACCTTCGCAAGCCACTACACCAAGGTCATCTCCCTGCCCGAGGTGCTCGACGTCGCGAACATCGCCGCCTACGCCAAGCGTGCCACCGGCGAGAAGTTCTTGATCGATCCGCAGAAGAGATAGCCGCTGGCGCAACAGAACGACCTCATCCTGAGGAGCGTCCGAAGGACCGTCTGGATTAGGGCGAAGTAACCTTCGCCCCTTGATGGGCAACCAGCACCTTGTCCGAGGCCCATCCTTCGAGACGCCGCGCTACGCGCGGCTCCTCAGGATGAGGTTGTTGTTGTCGCATCAGCAGAAGGAGGATCGCCATGCGCCTCGCCGCCAACGACGTGGTCGGCGCCATCGTCACTGACGTCGATGCGACTGCCCTCGACGACGCCGGCTTCGCCGCCATCGACGCGGCCCTGCTGGAGCATCAGATGCTGGCGATCCGGGACCAGCGGCTGACGCCCGAGGGCTTCATCGCGGTCGCCCGGCGATTCGGGCCAATCGACCTGCACGTGCTCGATCGCTACTGGATGCCGGGCCATCCCGAGATCTACGTCATCTCCAACATCGTCGAGAATGGCAGACCGATCGGCAATCCGCGCGAAGGCTTCGGCTGGCACACCGATCTCAACTACTTCGCCAATCCGACGGCGATCACCCTGCTCTACGGCATCGAGGTGCCCCCGCAGGGGGGCGAGACGCTGTTCGCCGACACGGCCAAGGCCCTGGCCGCCCTGCCCGAGCGGCGGCGTGCCGCGCTGCGGCAGATGACGGCCCGGCACAGCTACCAGCTGTTGCACGCCTCGCGACCGTGGCTGCCGCCGATGACGCCGGCGCAGATCGAGCGGACGCCCGACGTTCGCCATCCCGTCGTTCGCCGCCATCCGCGCACCGGCCGCGAAGGCCTCTATCTCTGCGACTGGTCGAACGTGCGCCTGGACTTGCCGGACGAGGCGGAGGCAAGAAGCGTGCAGGAGGAGCTGCTCGCCCACATGATACGGCCCGAGTTCGTCCAGACGCATCGCTGGCGCGCCGGCGACCTGGTGCTTTGGGATAACCGCACGCTCATCCACACTGCCACCGAGTACGACCGCGAGCGCCATCGTCGCCTGGTCTGGCGCACCTCGGTGCGCGGCGAGGTCCCGCTGGCGAGTGGCGGGATTCTTGCAGTGGAACCGGCAAGCCATTGACCGGATGGGCGCGGAGCGATCTTATCCCGACGGGGAAGAGGAACGTGTCGCGTCTTTCGCCAACACCGACATCAGGGGGTCCATTCACATGAAACGCTCGACATTCTTGGCCTTGGCCGGCGCACTGTCGCTCGGCCTTGCAGCACCGTTGCCGGCCACGGCGCAGGCGGACAAGCAGGTCCTGGTGTGGGGAGACACCCTCCCGGCCGGCCTCGATCCGCACGCGATCTTCGACGTGCCGATGCAGTTCGTGCTGCTGAACATGTACGACACGCTCTATCGCTACATCGGCAATCCGCCCAAGCTCGAGCCCTGGCTGGCCTCGGGCTACACCGTCAGCGAGGACGGCCTCACCTGGACCCTCAAGCTGGTGCCGGGCGTGAAGTTCCAGGACGGCAGCCCGCTCACCGCGAGCGACGTGGTCTTCAGCTTCCGCCGCCTGCTCGGCATGAAGCGCGGCCCGGCCGGCGCTTTCCTGCCGGTGCTCAAGCCCGAAGGCGTGACGGCGCCGGATGCCGAGACGGTGCGCTTCGTGCTCGACAAGCCCTATGCGCCGTTCCTGGCGGCGCTGCCGCTGGTCGCCATCGTCAGCCAGAAGCAGGTCGAGGCCAACGTCAAGGACAACGACTTCGGCAGCGCCTGGCTGTCCGCCAACGGCGCCGGCAGCGGCGTCTATCGCGCCGATCCCGCGACCTACCGGCCGCGCGAGGCGCTCGACCTCATGCGCAACAAGGATCACTTCAAGGGCTGGGGGCACAATCCCAAGCCGATCGATGTCGTGCGCTCGCGTCCCGTCGCCGAGACCTCGACCCGCGTGCTGGCGCTGATGCGCGGCGAGATCGACGCCACCGATTCCTATCTGCCGACCGACCAGGTCGAGCGGGTCGAGAAGAACGCCCGCACGCGCGTGGCGCGCGACGAATCGATGCGCGTTTTCATCATCCGCATGAACAACAAGAAGCCGCCGTTCGACAACGTCAATGCGCGCAAATGCTTCGCCTCGGCGTTCAACTACGAAGGCTTCAACAACGTCATCCTGAAGGGCCTGGTCGATCGCAACCCGGGGCCCAACCCGCGCAACCTGTGGGGCAACCCGCCCGATCTCAAGGGATACAAGTACGACATGGCGGCCGCCAAGTCGTTCTGCGACAAGGCCAAGGCCGAGGGCGCCAAGCTCGACCGCGAGGTCGAGATCCACATCCAGAGCGAGCTCGAGCAGACCTCCCAGTCGGCGCAGATGTTCCAGGCCGACCTGCAGAAGCTCGGCATCAAGATGAAGATCGTGCCCAGCACCTGGCCGCAGATCACCTCGGCGACCACCAAGCCCGAGACCTCGCCCGACCTGTGGATCCACTGGGTCAGCACCTACTTCGTCGATCCCGAGAACTGGATCGGCCAGATGTACGACAGCCAGTTCCACGGCACCTGGAAGGCGTCGGCCTACTACACCAATCCCAAGGTCGACGAGCTCTTGCGCAAGGCGCGGTCGACCAGCACCCAGCCCGAGCGCCAGAAGCTCTACGAGCAGGCGACCACGCTCGTCGTCGAGGACTCGCCCGACATCTGGGTCTACAACACCATCCAGCTGCGCGGCCTGTCCAAGCGCGTGCAGGGCTACCAGTTCAGCCCCGTCGGCAGCGGCGGCGACCTGCGCTGGATGTCGCTGGCGGAGTGAGGGTTACCCTCGCCTCCCCCGCCTTACGGGGGAGGTGGCCCGGAGGGCCGGAGGGGGCGGGCCACACTCGAGGCCCACGAAGTTCCGACGTCGGAATCTCATGCATCTTATCTGAGGCCTTCCCCCTCCGCCCCGTATGACGGGGCACCTCCCCCGATTACGGGGGAGGAATCGTGTCTTCCGTTGAACAGCTCAGCATGAGACCAACCGCGTGCTTCGTTTCCTGATCCGCCGCCTGCTGCTGGTGATCCCGTCGCTCGTCGGGCTGATGGTGCTCACCTTCGTGCTGGTGCGCGTCGTGCCGTCCGATCCGGCGGCGACGCTGGCGGGCGAGAACTCGACCCGGCAGCAGATCGAGGAGATTCGCGCCAAGTACGGCTTCGACCGGCCGCTCTACGAGCAGTTCGCCATCTATGTCGGCCAGGTCCTGTCGGGCGATCTCGGCAACTCTGCCTTCTCCAACCGGCCGGTCTCGGGCGACGTGCTGCGCACCCTGCCGGCGACCATCGAGCTGATCTTCATCGCCCTGCTGCTCGCCACCGCGATCGGCATCCCGCTCGGCACCCTGGCGGCGGTGCGCCACAACGGGCTGCTCGACCACGTCGTGCGCGTGGCGACGGTGGGCGGCCTCGCCGTCGCCTCGTTCTGGTTCGCCATCATGCTTCAGCTCTTCTTCTCGATGGAGCTCGAATGGCTGCCGCTGCGCGGCCGCATCGGCGTCAATGTCGGCGCCCCGCCGACGGTGACCGGCTTCTTCCTGATCGATTCCCTGCTGGCCGGCAGCTGGACCCAGTTCACCAGCGGCTTGCGCCATATCGCCATGCCGGCCATCACGCTCGCCATCCCGGCGCTGGCCACCATCGCCCGCTTCGCCCGCGCCGGCGTGCTCGACACGCTGCAGCGCGACTTCGTGCAGTACGAGACGGCGATCGGCTATCCGCGCCATCGCATCATCTGGGTCTACGTCCTGCGAAACTCCGTGATCGCCGCGGTGACCCAGGTCGGGCTGCTGTTCGGCGCCCTGATCTCGAGCGCCGTCGCGGTCGAGGCGATCTTCGACTGGCCGGGCATCGGCAGCTACGCCGTGCAGGCGATCCTGAGCAGCGATTACAAGGCGGTGCTGGCCGTCACCCTCGTGGTCGGCGTGATCTATGCCGTGGTCAATATCGCAGTCGACCTGGTGCACGGCCTGCTCGATCCGCGCGTCGCCGAGCAGCTATGAAACTGATCGTCCTGAAATTCCTGCGCGACACGCCGGCCGTGCTGGGGCTCGCCATCGTGCTGTTCGGCCTGTTCGTGGCGATCTTCGCCAACCAGCTCGCGCCCCATCCCGACGCGGCCTTCTCCTCCAACCTGCTGCAGCGCTTCAAGCCGCCGTCGGCCGAGCATTGGTTCGGCACCGACAATCTCGGCCGCGACATCTTCAGCCGGGTAATCCTGGGCACGCGCAGCGCCTTCGTGATCGCCCTCGCGGTGGTCGGCTCGGCGATGCTGATCGGCGTGCCGCTCGGCCTGCTGGCCGGCCATCTCGGCGGCTGGCGCACCGAGGCGATCATGCGCGTGACCGACATCGTGCTGGCCGTGCCGCAGCTCATCCTGGCGCTGGCCCTGGCGCAGCTGATGAAGCCCGGCCTGGTGACGGCGATGGTGGCGCTCTCGCTCACCTACTGGCCGTTCTTCACCCGCACCGTCTACGCCGAGACGCGACGCCTCAAGTCATCCCTGTTCGTCGAGGCGCTACAGGGCGTCGGCGCGTCGACGACGCGAATCCTGTTCCTCCACATCCTGCCCAATGCCGCCTCGCCGATCATCGTGCGCGCCACCATCGGCATGGGATTCACCATCCTGACCGCCGCGGTGCTGGGCTTTCTCGGCGTCGGCGCGACGCCGCCCGACCCCGACTGGGGGCTGGCGATTGCCGAAAGCCGGAAGTTCCTGCCCGAGACCTGGTGGTTCGCGACCTTCCCGGGGCTCGCCATCCTGATTGCCGTGCTGGGCTTCAACCTGCTGGGCGACGGGCTGCGCGACCTGGTCGATCCCCGGCTGCGGCGGTCGCGATGACCGAGCCGCTGCTTCGCATCTCCAACCTCGCCGTGTCGATCCGCGGCGACGAGGGCACGGCGAGCATCCTCGACCGCGTCGATCTCGTTATTCCCAAGGGCCGTATCGTCGGCGTGGTCGGCGAATCGGGCTGCGGCAAGTCGACCCTCATCAAGGCCATCCTCGGCGTGCTGCCGCCGCGCTCGCGCATCGAGCGCGGCGAGATCGTGTTCGAGGGACGCGACCTCGCCCGCCTCGACCCGGCGATCCTGGCCCGCGAGGTGCGCGGCTCGGCGATCGGCTTCATCCCGCAGGACCCGTTCCTCGCCCTCAACCCGGTGTTCCGCGTCGGCGCCCAGATGCTGGAAACCATGCGCTGGCATGCCCCGCCGCAGTGGAAGGGCCAGCATCGCCAGCGCCTGGTGCAGCTTCTGGGCGCGGTCCAGGTGCCCGACCCGGAAGGCGCCCTCGAGCGCTACCCACACGAATTCTCCGGCGGCCAGCGCCAGCGTTTGCTGATCGCCGCCGCACTGTCCTGCCAGCCGCGCCTGCTGATCGCCGACGAGCCGACCACGGCGCTCGATGTCACCACGCAGCAGCAGGTGCTGAAGCTGCTGCGCGACCTGGTGGCCGAGCTCGGCCTTTCGATGCTGTTCGTCACCCACGATTTCGGCGTCGTCGCCCAGCTCTGCGACGAGGTGAGCGTGATCTATGCCGGACAGACCGTCGAAGCCGCCCCGACGCGCGGCCTGATCGACGGTGCCGCCCATCCCTACGCACGCATGCTGCTGGCCTGCCATCCCGACCGCGCCACCGACCTCGGCGGCATCCCCGGCAGCGTCCCCAGCGCCTTTGCGCCGCCGCCGGGTTGCCGCTTCCATCCGCGCTGCCCGCTCGCCGTCGCCGAGTGCGCGGCGGGGAGGCCGGATCTGCTGGCCCAATCGATGGGCCACACGGTCGCCTGCCCGCGCTACGAGCTTCCTTTGCCGCAGGCCGCCGCGTGAGGGACGCTCTCCTCGCGCAAGCGACTGCCCATTTCGGCGACGGTCCACGGCACGTGCTCACCTCGCCAGAGCAGCGCGTTCGCACATGGCAATTTTTCCGTCATCCCGAGCGGAGCCGCCCGAAGGGCGGCGCAGTCGAGGGACCTTTCTTGGCTGACGCCGACCGAAGAAAGGTCCCTCCACTGCGCCTCGCTGCGCTCGGCTCCGGTCGGGATGACGGCGTGTTTTGTCAGGTACGAATGCCCTGCTCTCCGGAGGCGCACACGTGAGCGACGCCCTCCGCGCAGGGGCTGGATCTAGTCGAAGGCCCAATGAAATCCTCATCCTGAGGAGGTCGCGTAGCGACCGTCTCGAAGGATGGGCTGCACAGGAGATCGCTGAAAAGGCGATGTCGCGGCCCCCGATCTGTTGCCGACCAAGGGGCGAAGGTTACTTCGCCCTAATCGAGACGCGGCCCTTTGGGCCGCTCCTCAGGGTGAGGTTTCTTTGTAATCTTGCGCCTATGCTCGCCCTCCCCCGACAGGCGCTCACTCGGCCGGAGGCGCGCGCATGAGCGACCCTCTCCTCGAGGTGCGCAACTTGGTCACGGTTCTCGGCCAGCGCACCGATTTCCTCGGCCGCGGGCTGCGAGGCGTCCGGGCGGTGGACGGGGTCGACCTGGCGATCCGTCCCGGCGAGATCGTCGGCCTGGTGGGGGAGTCGGGCTGCGGCAAGTCAACGCTCGCCCGAACCATCCTGGGCGTGCAGCGCGAGCATGCCGGCGAGATCCTGCTCGATGGCCGTCCGGTCGGCGGCCTCGCGCCGTCGGTCGCGCGGCGAGCGCGCAAGGACATCCAGTACGTCCACCAGGACCCCGGCGCCGCGCTCGATCCCTGGTGGTCGATCGGCCGCACGCTCGAGGAAGGGCTGACCATCCTCGGCAACAGGTCCGCCGCCGACCGACGCGAGCGCGTGCGCCGCGCGCTCGGCGAGGTCGGGCTCGACCCGGCCATGGCCGGTCGCTATCCGCACGAGCTGTCGGGCGGCCAACTGCGCCGTGTCGGCATCGCCCGCATCCTGGTGCTGGAGCCGCGCCTGGTGCTGCTCGACGAGCCGACCGCCGGCCTCGACCTCTCGGTGCAGGCCACGGTGCTGCGCCTGCTGCGCGACCTGCGCAGTCGGCTCGGTCTCACCTACCTGTTCATCAGCCACGATCTTTCCGTCGTGCGCGCCCTGTGTGACCGCATCGCCATCATGTATCTCGGGCGCATCGTCGAGATGGCCGACACCGCGCAGGCGTTCGAGGCGCCGCGCCATCCCTACACGCGCGCCCTGCTCGCTGCCTCGCCGCGCCTCGACAGCGCGCTGGTGAACGACGTGCCGGTGCTCGGCGAGCCTCCCAAGCCGGGCTCCGTGCCGGCCGGCTGCGCCTTCCACCCGCGCTGCAATCACGCGCAGCAGCAATGTTCCCATCGCAGGCCAGAACCGGAGATGATCAGCGCTTCGCATCTAGTCAATTGCCTGCGATGGCGCGATCTTCCAGCTTACACAGTCCCGAGCAGGTCATGAACGACACCAGCCCCCCGGCCCTCCCCACCGTCTGCGATCCCGTCACCCTCGAGATCGTGCGCGGTGCGCTGCGGGCGGCCCAGAGCGAGATGGAAGCGCTGATCGAGCGCACGGCGATGTCGCCGTTCATCCGCGAGAAGAAGGACTTCTTCGCCGCCCTGTTCGACGGCCGCGGCAAGCTGGTGGTCGGCAGCAACCTGCCGGCGTTCGGCGACATCGTGGGGCCGATCGCCGAGTACTACCCGCTGAAGGACATGCAGGCGGGCGACCTCTACTGGTACAACGACTGCTACCTCAGCAAGGGCGCCGTCTCTCACACGCCCGACCAGGTGTTCGTGGCGCCGATCTTCGCCGGGGGCGACCTGGTGGCCTTCGCCCATTCGTGGGCCCATTTCAACGACGTCGGCGGCCTGCGCCCGGGCTCGCTGTCGCCCGACTGCGTCGACATCTTCCAGGAAGGCATCATGGTGCCGCCGATCCGGCTGGCGCGCGACGGTGTCTTCAACGAGGAAGCACTGCGCATCTTCTATCGCAACTCGCGCTTCCCGGCGATGATCCAGGGCGACACGCGCGCCGCCGTCGCCGCGGTGCGGCTGGGCGAGAAGCGGCTGCTCGAGCTGTTCGCGCGTTTCGGCAACGCGCGCATGACCGATGCCTTCCGCCAGCTGATCGAGCGCAGCGAGCGCACCATGCGCGAGCGCCTGCGCGCGCTGGCCAAGCCAGGCGAGTACCGCTTCACCGACATGATCGACTCGGACGGCCAGGGCAACGGGCCGATCCGGCTGCGCTACAAGCTGACCGTCGGCGACAACCACATCGGCCTCGACTGCAGCGACAGCGACGACCAGACGCCCGGCCCGGTCAACTTCCTGATGGCGCCGCAGGTGCCCAGCACCGTGTTCGGCCTCTACCTGCTGGGCGGCGATCCGGACAATCTGCTGAACGACGGCGCGGTGCGGGTGATCGACGAGGTGATCACGCGGCCGGGCTCCATCCTGCAGCCCAGGTTCCCTGCTCCGCTCGGCCTGCGCGGCGTCACCCTGATGCGCAACGTCGCGGCCTGTCTCGGCCTGATCAACGTTGCCACCGGCGGCCAGGCGCCCGCAGCCCACGCCGCCTATGTCATCTGGTACCTGCGTGGGCAGAAGGAGGACGGTTCGCTGTTCCTGATGTCCGACGGCATCGGCGTCGGCTACGGCGCGCGACCGACCGACGACGGCATCGATGCGGTCTATCTCGTGGCGCAGGAGAACTATCCGGCCGAGTTCCTCGATTCGGTCTACCCGGTGCGCCTGCGCCGCTACGCCATCCATTGCGATACCGGCGGACCCGGCCGATGGCGCGGCGGCTGCGGCATCGTGCGCGAGGTCGAGGTGCTGGCGCCCGAGGCGATCGTCTCTGTACGCATCGACGGCGTCGAGAACCCGCCGTGGGGCGTGGCCGGCGGCAAGAGCGGCGGGCCGGGCCGCATCGTGATCAATCCGGGCCGCGCCGACGAACGCACCATCCCACCGATCAGCGACGGCACGATCGTCAAGCGCGGCGACATCATCCGCCTGGAGACCGGCGGCGGCGGAGGCTGGGGCCATCCTTTCGAACGCGAGCCCGACCGCGTGCTCGACGACGTGCTGGGCGGTTTCGTGTCGCGCGAGGCCGCCGAGCGCGAGTACGGCGTAGTCCTGACCGCCGACGGCCGGTCCGTCGATGAGGCGGCGACGGACAAGGCGCGCCGGCAGAGACCCGAGGCCCGACTGTTCCATCGCCGCCAGTATGCGGACGTGCTGACATGAACGCAGGCGATCTCGGCTCCGCCCGTCCTCGCACGATCCTGGGTATCGACACCGGCGGCACCTTCACCGACGTCACGGTTCTGGACATCGAGACCGGCCGGCTGTGGACAGCCAAGACCTCGACCACGCCCGCCGATCCCTCGCTGGGCTTCATCAATGGCGTGCGCGACGGCCTCGCCGCGGCCGAGGCGCAGCCCGGCGACGTCGGCCGCGTGCTGCACGGCACGACCGTCGCCACCAACATGATCCTCGAGGGCAAGGGCGCGGCGGCCGGGCTGATCACCACCCTGGGCTTTCGCCATGTCCTGGAGATCGGCCGCCAGGACATCCCGCGGCGCGCCAACATGTTCGCGTGGGTGAAGCCGCGCCGCCCGGTGACGCCCGATCGCATCTTCGAGGTGGCAGGGCGGCTGGGGCCCGACGGCAGCGAGATCGAGCCGCTCGACGAGGCAGCGGTGCGCGTTGCCGCGCGCACCCTGCGTGCGGCGGGCGTGCAGGCGGTCGCCATCTGTTTCCTGCATAGCTACGCCAACGCATCGCACGAGCAGCGCGCCGCCGCGCTGGTCCGCGAGGAGCATCCCGACGCCCTGGTCTCGATCTCGAGCGAGGTGCTGGCGGTGTTCCGCGAGTACGAGCGCAGCATGGCGACGATCCTCAACGTCTATGTCATGCCGGTGATCTCGGCCTATGTCGGTCGGCTCGAGGACCGCCTGCGCGAGGCCGAGATCGCAGCGCCCTTGCTGCTGATGAAGTCGAGCGGCGGCGTCGCCGGCACCGCGACGGTGCGGCGCGCGCCCGTGGAAACGGCGCTGTCCGGCCCGGCGGCAGGTGCCGTCGGCATGGCCTTTGTCGGCGCGGCCGCCGGGTACGGCGACCTGATCGGCGTCGACATCGGCGGCACCTCGGCCGACATCAGCCTGATCAAGGACGGCAGGCCCAGCGTCACCGTCAACGGCCGCGTCGGCGAGTGGCCGTTGCCGCTGCCCATGGTCGACATCGTCACGATCGGCGCCGGCGGCGGCTCGATCGCCCGCGTCGGCCGATCGGGCGCGCTGACGGTCGGGCCGCAGAGCGCCGGTGCCAATCCCGGCCCGTGCTGCTACGGCCGCGGCGGCGTCGAGCCCACCGTCACCGACGCCCATCTCGTGCTCGGTCATCTGCCGCCGTGGCTGCTCGACGGCAGCTTTCGGCTCGATGTCGAGGCGGCCGAGCGCGCGGTCGCCACCAAGGTCGCGGAGCCGCTAGGGCTCGACCTGATGGCCGCCGCCCGCGGCATCCTGGCGATCGCCGACAGCCACATGGTGGGCGCGATCCGCGTCGTCTCGGTCGAGCGCGGCCGCGATCCGCGCGATTTCGTATTGGTGCCGTTCGGCGGCGCCGGGCCATTGCATGGCGGGGCGCTGGCGCGCCTGCTCGACATCCGCACCCAGCTCATCGCGCCCTCGCCCGGCGTGCTGTCTGCGCTGGGGCTGCTGGTGTCGGACCTCAAGGCCGATTTCGCCCGCACCTGCCTGCAGCAGCACGGCCATTTCGACGTCGCCCAGATGGCGGCGACCTTTGCCGGCCTGCAGACCGAGGCCGAGCGCTGGTTCGAGACCGAGAGCGTGCCCGCAGCGGCGCGCAAGGCGGCGTGGAGCGCCAGCCTGCGTTACGAGCACCAGGGTTTCGAGCTCACGGTCGATTGGCCAGGCACCGAGGTCGACGAGGCGGCCGTGGCCGAGGTGCTGCGCCGTTTCCACGACCTGCACCGCACGCTTTACACCTTCGCCCAGGAGGACACGCCGGTCGAGATCGTGACCTTGCGGGTCTCGGCGAGCGGCGCGCTGCCGCAGCCGCAGCTCAGCAAGCTGGCGCCCGGCGGCGATCCGCGCGAGGCGATCGTCTCCCGCCAGTCGATCAACCTCGAGAGCGGCATCGTCGAGGCGCCGGTCTACGCGCGCTCGCGCCTCGGCGCCGGCGCGCTCATCGCCGGCCCGGCGATCCTGACCCAGCTCGACGCCACCACTCTGCTGCTGCCGCGCCAGACCGCCGAGGTCCATCCGACGGGCAGCCTGATCGTGCGGGAGGATTAAGAGCTTCATGCTCATCGGACAAGTGCCCTCGATGGCACGCGGTCGTGGCCGCAGGAGCGAACCAACCCGGTTACCCGGCCAACCAACTCCTGCGGTGCTGTGATAATGCGTGGGGGCAAGGCTCCGTACGACGTGAAGGACACCCCCGTGACTGTCAGCGCCGACGCAAATCCCTTCCCGGTGACGCAGCGCTCTCTGTTTGCGTCACAGACAAGTCGTTGATTTCAAAGACTAATGACGATGTGACGCAAATGACGCAAGATTCCGGGCCGACTCTTCACGCCTGTTCCCAGAGGGTGCGAGATGATCGAAATGACTCTGTGACCATCCGAGATCTGTCCACTCCGTAGCAGCTTCGTTGGGGAGGAGTTCATGAGTGCCACTCTGGCGGAGCTTACTCCGCCATCAGTGGCGCGCCCCCAGCAGCCCTGATCGACTTTGTCCAAGGTGACCGCCCGTGACCGACACCACCCGCTCAAACATCCCGACCTTCGACGGCGACGAGATCCTCGCCGGCATCCGCCGCTGGGTCGAGATCGAGACGCCGAGCCACGATGGCGTCGCGGTCAACAGGCTGGTCGATGTCGTGCAGAGCGACCTGACCCGCATCGGCGCCCATACGCAGCGCACGCCGGGGCGCGACGGCTTCGGCGACATCCTCGAGGCGCGCGCGCCGTGGGGCGACGAGGACGAGCCCGGGATCCTGATCCTCGGTCATCTCGACACCGTGCATCCGATCGGCGCGCTGGCGACGACTCACGTCTTCCGCCGCGAAGGCGATACCGTGTACGGGCCGGGCATCTACGACATGAAGGCAGGCTCCTATCTCGCCTGCTACGCGCTGCAGCACTTCGTGCGCGAGGGCCGCCGCACCACCCTGCCCGTGCGTGTCCTCTACGTTCCCGAGGAGGAGGTCGGCAGCCCGACCAGCCGCGCCGCGATCGAGGCAGCGGCGCGCAAATCGAAGTATGTGCTGGTGATGGAGCCGGCGCGCGATGGCGGCAAGTGCGTGACGGCGCGCAAGGGCTGGGGCCGCTTCGACATGACCATCACCGGCCGTGCCTCGCATGCCGGCTCGCGGCCGCAGGACGGCCGCAGCGCGCTGCGCGAGCTCGCCCGCCAGATCCTCGATCTCGAGGCGATCTCCGATCCCGTGGTCGGCATCTCCGTCGTGGTCGGCATGGCGCAGGGCGGCAGCGCGCCGAACGTCGTGCCGGCGCTGGCGACGGCGACCATCGACCTCCGCGTGCCGCCCGGCATCGATGCCGACGCGGTGGTGCAGCGCGTCCTGCAGCGCCCCGCCTTCGACCCGGACTGCCGGGTCGAGGTCAGCGGCGGCATCAACCGGCCGGCCTATGGCAAGAACGAGGGCATCACGGCCCTGTTCGAGCACGCCAGGGCCTGTGCCGCCGAGATCGGCTTCGTGCTCGAGGACACGCCGCTGACCGGCGGCGTCAGCGACGGCAACTTTCCCGCGGCGCTGGGCATCCCGACGCTCGACGGGCTGGGCGCCGACGGCCGCGGCGCCCATGCGCTCGACGAGCAGATCAGCTTCGCCTCGCTGGTGCCGCGCGCCCAGCTGCTGGTGCGCATGCTGGAGACGCTGCGGTGACCGTCGCCGGCCGCTGGCTTTCCTCGCTGCTCGGACTGGCGCTGCTGGGCGGCGCCACCACTGCCTCTGCCAATGATTCTGCGTCGGAGCTGGCGGCCGGCGGCATCGTGCTGGTAAAGACCGACGCCATCGCCATGCAGCGCGAGGACCTGCACCTCTCGCCCGCCGAGGTCCGCGTGCGCTACGAGATGCTGAACGACACCGGCCGGCCGGTGACCCTGCGCGTCGCCTTCCCGATGCCCGAGCTGCCGAGCCAGACGCCCGGCGGACGGATCACCAGCACCGGCGGCCACAACATCGTGCTCGATCAGCCGACCGATGCCAACTTCCTGCGCTTCCGGCTGCGTGTCGACGGGCGCGACGTGACGCCGGAGACCGAGGTTCGTGCGGAGCTGCCCGATGGCCGCAACATCGTGGCAGAGCTGCTGAGGATCGGCGGCATGACGCTGATTCTGCGAACCGGCCTTTTCTTCCCGCCAGACGATCCCGAGCTCGAGCCCGCCACGCGCGCCGCGCTCGAGACGCTGGGCGCCGTCGAGCCGCTCGATGCCAAGGGCTATCGCCTGCCGTGGACGACCCGCATCACCTTCCACTGGATGCAGACCTTCGCGCCGGGCGTGACGGTGATCGAGCACAGCTACCGGCCGATCCTGGGTTTCCGCTTCATCGTCCCGGAAGCCAACGGCAAGGTGACCGGGTCGGGCGACGGCGACCCGCAGCGCGACTTCTGCATTTCCGGCGTTACCGACCGGGCCCTGCGCGCCATGTCGCAACGCGTCTCCGCCGAGCGCCGGCAGAAGAGCGGCATCGAGGATACCTACCTGCAGGGCTTCGCGCTGGGCTACATCCTGCTGACGGCGCGCAGCTGGCGCGGCCCCATCGGCAGCTTCCACCTCGTCGTCGAGGGCGGACCGGTGGGCCTCGACGGCGCGACCGATCTCAAGCAGCCGGAGCTGGTGACCTTCTGCTCCGATCTCCCGGTTCGCCAGACCGGCCCGCTGCGCTTCGAGGCGAGCGCACAGGACTACGTGCCCAAGCACGATCTGCGGGTGCTGTTCGTCACCGAGTGAGTCTGTCTCTCGACCGGGCCCGCACCACTGGCGCGCTCCCGGCAATGAGCTTCACCGACGAGGGTCGGCCCCACGGCCGGTGTGGTGCACTCCAGCGGCGCGTCGCCCGTCTGACATCAATCAGGTCATCTCAGTCGGGCGGCCACGCAGGCGCGAAGGCAGGAAGCGACCCAACCCCAGCTTGAAGCGCAAGCGTCTTGCCTGTTCCCGGGCCTTCAAGGCCGCAATGAACGGCATGCCTCTGCGAGTCGTTGCAATGTGCCATGAAGCGGTTTCGCGCCAGCGCCTCGCCCAGGCGAACTTGTAGGCCTCGTCGCCAATCCGGAAGTCGTAGTCGAGGTCGCGCTCGAAGGCCCATTGAAGGCATTCTTCCGTGACGATCTCGCCCGGCGAGCAGGCCGAGAACCGTGCGTCGTGGGCACCGATGAAGAACTCGACGCGCGTCTGATCGATGCTGTTGAGCTGCGCCGCCACGGGAGTGTCCCCGACCCGGAGAACGAACAATGAAAAGGAACCCATCGGCCCCTCGCTCGACACCAGCCCGTGCAGGAAGGTGCGATAGTCGTTCAGGCCCAGCCACTCGTTGCTCAACCCGCGACGGGCCATCCAGGTGCGCTTGTTGTCGAGCAGCCAACCGATCATGGCCGAGGCTACCGCCGGGCTCGCGCGCGAGAAGGTGACCTTGCCCAGCCGACCGAGCCGCCTTCGCTTGCGCCGCAGGCCACTGCGATGCGAAGCGCTGATCGTGGCCAGGTAGCTGGGCCAGCTCTCGTGGTCGCGGCGATACACGATGGGGGCGCGAACGGGATGACCGAGATGGCGGGCGCCGCTGCTCATACCGACGGTCGACGCCAGGTCCGAGGCCAGGTCGAGATGAGGAAGCAGCACGACATCGCCGAGCGCTGCCGCCGCCCGCCACAGCTCCGCCGTCCATCGTGCGCGCTCGCAAGTCGTCTCGACCAGGGGGGCGCAGTACTCCGTCGTTTCGCTGCCAAGGGGGTGGACGAGCCGGATGCCGCAGGTGCGACGGGCAACCAATGGCCACAATGCAACCAGCCTGCCGTCGACGCGACAAGCGACGATGGCGAGCCGACGGCCTCTCGGCTGGGCCACGGCGCTCCACGCCGCGGCCGCCCACTGATGGGTCTGGGAAAGCCGATAGCCGATACAGCGCCCGGCCAGCGCATTCCACGCATCGGCGAGAGCCGTCATCCCCTCGGGCGAGCTTGTCGTCTCCAGCTGCAGCGACTGCATCGCCTTCAGCCACGCTTGAACAGGAAACCGGCACCGACCGGATCCTCGGGAGCCCCCTTGTACGAGACGGGACCCCACGCCATCAGCTCGCGGACCAGCACCATGCCTTGGCGTGCCGCCGCGTCGAGGAACTCGTCCCTGTTGATGGCGTTGGAGTAGAACTCGCCGCGGAAGCCCGCGCTTCTCAACCGTTGAACGACAACGAAGCTCGGCACCCGATGAACGATCGGGACGGCATTGAGAAGCAACCACGACCGGGAAGCCGCCGCCAGCCGTCCGACGAGCGGCTTCCAGTGCTCGACATAGTGCAGTGCTCCATTGGACACCACCACGTCGTAGGTGCGCGAGAAGCACTCGTCGTCCGAATCGACGAAGGTGACGCTCGGGTTGAGCTCCGCAGCGAGCCGACAATTGACCGCCTGCTCCTTGACGATATACTCGAGCTCGATGTCAGGCAGCATGCGCCGGGCCACCAGCGCAAAGTGACCGAGTGCCCCACCCCAATCGAGCACCGAGAGATCGTCCTTCCGGTGGGCCGCCCGGGCGAGCACGTACAGGAAGGTCATCAACATGTTGTGAGCGGGCAGATCCGGCTGGTCCGAACGGTACGGCAGCACAGAAAGAGGCTCCACGCCTTCGATACGCGCCAGGACGGTCGGCCAGTTCCTTCGCATCACCTCTTCAGAAGACTCGTCGTTCCAGCTCGACTGCACCTGCAAAGGCCATCCAGGTCCGTGGTAGAGACGCTCGGCCGGGCGCATTCGCTCGACCAGTTCTGGAACGAAGCCGGGAAGCAACAGCCGCAAGAACCGCTTCAGACCGACGCGCATTGCCTTCCCGAATTCCTACTTTCTTCACTCGAGCTGCGTTCTCTCTTCTTGCCAATTCGAGTCGTCAATGCAAGCTTCAATGGCAGCGCAAGCCGGAGAACGCTTGGCAACGGGAGCCAGCACGCCACCGCAAGGAAGTCCAGGTAGACGGCGAATCTTGTTGGTGGCGGTGGACAGTTGGCACGGCTCCGCCCGTCTGCCGACTGCATTCCAAAGCGCCGGCTTCGAGGTCGCCCTGCTCTGCCGTCCTGGCGTCGTCGCCAGCCTGTCCCGGGGAGTGGAGCATCGCTTTGCGCTGCATGCGGACAAAGGGTCGCGATCCAACAGTTCTGTGGTTTGTCGCACCGTTGCGGACTTCTCTCCAGACATGGTGGTGCCTCTCGACGACGCGAGCGTGCGCATGCTGCATGCCGTGAGGCGTGCCCTCGCAGCCGAGACCTCTTCCGATGTGCGTCGTGTGCTCGACCGTTCCTTGCCGAGGGTCGATGTATCCTCCAAGCGCACAGGTTTCCTCGAGATCGCAGAGCGCGCGGGAATCGCCTGTCCTGCCCATGCCGAGGCTCGTAGCCTTCGCGAAGCCCTGCGCTTCGCCCACCGCAGGGGCTGGCCCGTCTATCTCAAGCGCGACAACACGGCTGGCGGCAGCGGAGTGCGACTATGCGCGTCCCCGGCCGAGCTGACAGCCGCCTTTGCCGCACTCACCAACACTGCCGGACCCATCTGGTCTGCGGCAGGCGTCCTGAGGCGGGGGCGACGGACGATGCATGCCATGGGGCTGGGCGCCGGCCCCGGCATCAGCATCCAATCGGTGATCCCTGGCGAACCGGCATTCCATTCCGCCGTGGCGCTCGACGGGCGATGGCTGGCCGGACTCTCCGCCGAGGTGGAGGAATTTCATCCGCGGCCAACGGGACCAAGCACGCGCGTGCTTCTGCATGGTGACCGCGCGATGGACGACATCGCCCGCAGGCTGATCGGCGCGCTCGGGTACAGTGGATTCTGCGGCTTCGACTTCATCAGGGATCGCGCCGGCAACCTCACGCTCCTCGAGTTGAACGCGCGACCGACGCCTGTCTCCCATCTCGGCGGCCTGGTCGGCCTCGATCTTTGCGTGGCGCTGAATGCGGCGCTGTCGGGCCAGCCGGTTCCATCGGCGACGCCGAAGCCACCTCGGCGGGTTGCCCTCTTCCCCCAGGACTGGGTGCGCGATCCCATCGGCACGAGCCGCGAGCAATGCGACCGCGATGTCCCGCTGAACGATCCTGACTTGCTGAAGGCCATGGCAGCCGACCTGCCGCACGGTTGGGACGATGGGCGGGCCGGCGCCTGTCAATCAGGATGAAGGCTGGCAGACTGCCGCCTTGTGACCGCAGGCGCGAATGGCAAGGCCGGACCCGTCGGCCGATAGCCTGACTGGGTGGCGCGACGCTGGGCGTCCCTTGTCTGGCGCGCGAGACTACTCCAACCTCCGGCAAACAGGGAGGGGACGCCCGTGAGCCAGGTACACACCGTGTTCGGGTCGATCACCGACTATGCCAAGGGAACCATCGAGCTGGTGTCCGGCGAGGCGCGGCACTACGTGTTCTCCAACATCTTCGAGGTCGCCGCGAAGTCGAGACCCTACGAGCGCGTGGTCGTCGGGAAGAATCTCGAGTACGTCCAGGAAGTGATGAGGGCCGAAGGCATCTCGCCGTGGTTCGCCTGTGGCCACGACGAGTTCGCGCTGTGCATGGACGGCGAGATCACGGTCGATTTCATCAAGCTCGAGACTCCCCCGGGCGCCGACAAGAATGGCGCCGTCCTGGCGGGCGAGCAGCCCGTGGGCGCGCGCATGGGTTACGTGAAGCTGAGGCGCGGCCACCAAGTGATGCTCGGCGCCGGCAATGCCTATCGCTTCACCGCAACGCGGCTCGGCGTGCTGCTGCAGCAGACCGTGCTGGGCGACCTCAGCGTCCAGAAGTGGCGCGAAATCTGTTACTCCTGACAGGGGGATCGACACATGCCCGATACGCTCACCCAGGTCGTCGCCTCCGAGCCGAGCAACCGCAACGGCTATCGCAGCTTCAGGCTCGGCAGGTTCGAGCTGTCGCGCGACGAGTACTTCGTCACAGTGCATTGGCCGGCGAAAGGTGCACGACGCTCGCACCAGATGCCGGCCGATGCCTTCCTGCGCGCCTGCATGCGCGACGTGGCGTGGAACTTCTTCTACGGCTGGGTCAACTTCGACCACGTCATCGGCACGCGCAATCACTACGGCAAGGTCGATTTCTATGCCGGCACCTTCAACGGGACCCTGAAGGAGGCGGGCGTCGACTACCTCGAGCAGTTCGATGCCGAGCACATCATGGCGACCTTCAAGGCCATCCTGCGCGACTGGGTCAACGAGGGCTTCGACCCGTTCGCCGCCCCGGTCGAGACCGGCAGCGCCTTCGGCCACAAGAACGGCGACAATATCGCCGCCATCGAGCGGACGCGCATCGGCACGACGCGCATGCCCGGCCTGCCCGGCGATTCGCCCCTGCGCGACGACATGCCGGTCAATCGCGCCTTCGCCGACGTGCCGCAGGACGAGCCCGAGATCCATGCCGAGCCGGGCTTCGAGGGCCAGTTGCACGCCTTCAGCCTGTTCAAGTATCTCAGCCGCTCCGACGTCACCTGGAACCCTTCGGTGACGGCGGTGTGCAAGGCCTCGCTCGCCTGCCCGACCACCGAGGAGTACATCCTGCCGGTGTTTCACGGCAACGATCGCGTCGAATGGTTCATCCAGCTGTCGGACGAGATCGTGTGGGACGTCGCCGACAAGAACACCGGCGCGCCGCGCGCCCGCGTCACCATGAAGGCCGGCGACGTCGCCGCCATGCCGGCCGACATCCGCCACCAGGGCTACTCGACCAAGCGCTCGATGCTCTACGTCTGGGAGAACGTCACGCCCGGCCTGCCGCAGCGCTACGAAAGCGGCGAATTGCCGCCCTACCCGGTCGAGTTCTGAGCACAGACTGCGTTACTGTGAGACTCGAACGGCACGGCAACCCGCGACCGAGAGGCAGAGCACTTTCATGACGACTGGCCCCCAACCACACGACGACCCGAAGCAGAGCCTGGCTGCGGCCTTGACCGACTCGCTCAAGGCGATCGACGGCGACTACCGCGAGGAGCTGCGTGAGATTCGCGCTCTGCTGGAGGAGGCCCGGAAGGAAGCGGAGAAGGACGAGCCGAACGACGTGAAGCTCAAGGCGATTCTCGCCGATTGCAACGAGATGGTCCGGACCTTCGCGGCCCTCGACCCGATGTGGCAGGGCATCCAGCGCATCGTCAGGATGGTCGGGATCGGCTAGCGGCTGCCGGCTGCCCCGGCGGCAGTGCCGATCGCGGGGACAGCGCGACGCCGGGCGTTGGCCCTCGCCTCGCGGCACGGTCGGCGAATCGTGATAGAACCGCGCGCCGACTGTGCCAGGATCGGCGACACCATCGAGGGACGGGAGACACCATGCCACGCATGACCGGCGGCGACGCCATCGTCGATTCATTGTTGCGTCACGGAATCGATACGGTCTTCGGCCTGCCGGGCGTGCAGATGTACGGGCTGTTCGACGCCTTCGCGCGCAACGCCAACCGGCTGCGCGTGGTCAATGCGCGGCACGAGCAGACCACGGCCTACATGGCGCTGGGCTACGCGCAGTCGACCGGCAAGCCGTCGGCCTTCTCGGTGGTGCCCGGTCCCGGCGTCATGAACACGATGGGCGCGCTCACCACGGCATGGGGCGTCAACGCGCCGATCATGTGCATCACCGGCCAGGTGCCGAGCGCCATGATCGGGCGCGGCCGCGGCCAGCTGCACGAGATGCCCGACCAGCTGGCCACGCTGAAGACCCTGCTGAAGTTCGCCGAGCGCATCGAGCATCCGACCGACGCACCGCAGGTGATGGCGCGCGCCTACCAGGCGATGGTGTCGGGCCGGCCCGGCCCGGTCGCGGTCGAGATGCCGTGGGACATGTTCCCGGCCACCGCCGACGTCACGCCGGTCGACCCGCTGGGCAAGCACCAGCCGCCCACGCCCGACCCCGACAGGATCGCCGCCCTGGCGAAGTTGGTCGATGGCGCCAAGGCGCCGATGATCTGGGTCGGCGGCGGCGCGGCCGAGGCCGGGCCTGAGGTGCTGGCGCTGGCGGAGAAGATCGGTGCGCCGGTCGTGTCGTTCCGCACCGGCAAGGGCGTGGTCGATTCGCGCCATCCGCTGTCGCTGAACACGGTCGGCGGCTTCGAGCTGTGGGACAAGGTCGATCTCCTGATCGGCATCGGCACGCGTCTCGACGTGCCGATGGCACGCTGGGGCGCGGCGCCCGCCGGCCTCAAGGTCGGTCGCATCGACATCGATCCGGCCGAGCATCGCCGGCTCGCGGTCGACGTCCCGATCGTGGCGGACGCCGCGCAGGGCGCACGGGCGCTCGCCGCCGCCGTCGCGAGGAAGAGCGACACCGCAGCGTGGCTCGCCGAGGTCGCAAGGGCCAAGGCGGCGGCGCTGGCCGCGATCCAGAAGGCGCAGCCGCAATGGTCCATGGTCGAGGCGATCCGCGAGGTGCTACCCGACGACGGCATCGTCGTCGACGAGGTGACCCAGGTCGGCTACATCCTCTGGTACGGCTATCCGGTCCACCAGCCGCGCCGCCTCATCTCGTCGGGCTTCTCCGGCACCCTGGGCTACGGCTTCCCGACCGCGCTCGGCGTCAAGGTGGCCAACCCCGACCGCCCGGTCGTGTCGGTCACCGGCGACGGCGGTTTCCTGTTCGGCGGCTCGGACCTCGCGACCGCCGTGCAGTTCGGCATCAATCTCGTGACCGTGGTGGTGAACAACGCTTCCTACGGCAACGTGCTGCGCGACCAGCAGCGGCTCTACGAGGGCCGGCACTCCGGCGCCGTCCTCGTCAATCCCGACTTCCAGGCCTACGCCCGATCGTTCGGCGTCGCCTCGTGGAAGGTCGAGACGGCCGACGCGCTGCGCGGCGCCTTGCGCGAGGCGATCGCCGGCAACGCCCCGGCGGTGATCGAGGTCGTCTCCGACATCACCAAGGATTATCCGCCCTACGAATTCCATCAGCCGAAGCGGCACTGATGCATCGACCCCTCGTTGCCCTGTAGGCTCCAGGGACAAAGCCGAGGGGGAAGCGATGGCCAAGGGGCAGACAGTCGAACGGCAGCGCCGCGCCTTCGTGCCGGACGAGGCGTGGCTCGCCAGGCAGGCCAGGGAGCCGATCCTCGAGCCTGAGCTGCCGATCGTCGATCCGCACCATCATCTGTGGGATCATGCCAACCACCGCTACCTGCTCGACGAGCTGGTGGCCGACACCGGCACCGGGCACAACGTGACCCACACGGTCTATATCGACTGCCGCTCGATGTATCGCTCGGGAGGTCCGGCCGAGATGCGTCCCGTGGGCGAGACCGAGTTCGCCAACGGCGTGGCGGCGATGAGCGACAGCGGCCTCTATGGCCCGACCCGCGCCTGCGCCGGCATCGTCTCCTATGTCGACATGACGCTCGGGGCACGCGCACGGGCCGTGCTCGAGGCGCATGTCGCCGCCGGCAATGGCCGCTTCCGCGGCATCCGCCACGCCGGCGGCTGGGATGCGAGCCCCGACGTGCGCAACAGCCACACCAACCCGCCGCAGGGACTCTACGGCCAGGCGGACTACCGCGAGGGCGTGGCCCAGCTCGGCGCGCTCGGCCTCACCTACGAGGCGTGGCAGTACCATCCGCAGCTCGGGGACGTGATCGCGCTCGCCCGCGCGGTGCCGCAGACGACCATGATCCTCAATCACTGCGGTGGCCCGCTCGGCATCGGCCCCTATGCCGGCAAGACGGACGCCGTGTTCGCCGCCTGGAAAGCCGACATGGTCGAGCTGGCGCGCTGCCCCAACGTGATGGTCAAGCTGGGCGGGCTCGGCATGGACATCGGCCCGTTCGATCACATGCGCCGTTCCGTGCCGCCGACCTCGCGCGAGATCGCCGACGCGTGGAAGCCGTGGATCGCGACCTGCATCGAGTCCTTCGGCGCCGGGCGCTGCATGTTCGAGAGCAACTTCCCGGTCGACAAGATCTCGACGGGATATGCGGTGCTGTGGAACGCCTTCAAGCTGATGGCCGCCGGCGCCTCGGCCGAGGAGAAGACGGCGCTGTTCAGCGGCACGGCGAAGCGTGTCTACAGGTTGGCATGATTGCGTGGGGTTGCGGCCCCCACCACCTCATCCTGAGGAGCTGCGCGCAGCGCGGCGTCTCGAAGGATGGCCTCAGGCGGGGTGCCTGTTGCCGATCCTTCGATACGCGCCCTGCGGGCGCTCCTCAGGATGAGGTGGGGGTTGCTCCGGCAAGAGCTGAGAACAGGTGAGGAAAGCGATGTTCAAGCGTGTCCTGATCGCCAATCGCGGCGAGATCGCGATTCGCATTGCGCGGGCGGCGGCGGCGCTCGGCGTCGACTTGGTCGCGGTGCATGCGCCGGCCGATGCGCTGTCGCTCCATGCCAGGCTCGCCACGAGCGCGCGGGAGATCGGCAAGGGAGCCGCGCTCGCCGCCGATCCGGTGCGCGCCTATCTCGATGTCGAGGCCATCATCGGGGCCGCAAAGGAGACCGGCAGCGACTGCGTGCATCCGGGCTACGGCTTCCTGTCGGAGAACGCCAACTTCGCCGAGCGCTGTCGCGCCGAAGGTCTGCGCTTCATCGGGCCGGCGCCGGCGACCCTGGCGCTGTTCGGCGACAAGGTCGAGGCGCGTGCCTTCGCCCAATCGCAGGGTATTCCCGTCGTGCCCGGTGCGCCGGCGGCGCTCGCCTCGAGCGCCGAGGCCAAGGCGCTCGCGAAGTCCGTGGGCTATCCGGTGATGCTGAAGGCCTCGGCCGGCGGCGGCGGGCGCGGCATGCGCGCCGTGACCCGCCCCGAGGACATGGACGAGGCCTTCGCGCGCTGCCGGGGCGAGGCCGAGGCCGCCTTCGGCGACGGCGCGGTGTTCCTCGAAAAGATCGTACCGCGGCCGCGTCACATCGAGGTCCAGGTGCTGGGCGACGGACAGGGCAACGTCGTGCATCTGCACGAGCGCGACTGCTCGGTGCAGCTGCGCAACCAGAAGGTCGTCGAGGTGGCGCCGGCGCCGAACCTCGATGGCGGGCTGCGCCAGCGCATCCTCGCCGATGCGCTGAAGCTCGCCCGTGCCGCGCGCTACGAGAATGCCGGCACCGTCGAGTTCCTGGTCGGCCCGGAGTCGGGCGAGCACTTCTTCATCGAATGCAATCCGCGCATCCAGGTCGAGCACACCATCACCGAGCAGGTGACGGGTATCGATCTGGTCGAGGCGCAGTTCCGTATCGCCGCCGGCCAATCCCTCGCAGCCCTCGGGCTCGCCGACCAGGCGGACGTCGGCAAGCCGCGCGGCTTCGCCATCCAGGCCCGCATCGTCGCCCAGGGGGCCGGCACGCTCAGCGCCTACCGCGAGCCGTCGGGCCCCGGCGTGCGCGTCGATGCCTGCGGCTACGTCGGACTCGCGCCGCCGCCGCAGTTCGATCCGCTGCTCGCCAAGCTGATCTGCCAGTCGAGCTCGTCGGGCTCGTTCGAGTCGGCGGTCGACCGCACGCGCCGGGCGCTCGCCGAGTTCCACATCGCCGGCGTGCCGACCAACCTCGCGCAGCTCGACGCCATCCTGGGACACGCCGCCTTCCGCGCCGGCGATGCGCGCACGACCCTTCTGGCCGAAGCCCCCGAGCTCGGCGCGGCCAAGCCCAGGCAGGCCGGCGCGCTGCAGTTCCTCGACCAGCAGGTCGCCGCCCTCGGACGCGGCCGCGCACCGGGGTCGCTGCCGCCGCCCAAGCCAACGCTGCCGGTGCCGGCCGGCCATCGCGGCATCGAATGCCCGCACGCCGGCTCGGTCGTCGCCATCAATGTCGGCGAGGGCCAGACGGTCTCGGGCGGCGACACGCTGTTCGTCGTCACGGCGATGAAGATGGAATCTTCGGTCACGGCGCCGTGTGACGGCACCGTGACGAATCTGGCACCGATCGCGGTCGGCAACGCCGTCGACGGCGGCCAAGTGCTCGCCGTCCTGAAGCCGGCCATCGGCGCTACAGACATTGCCCCTCGCGAGTCGATGGAGGACGGCTGGTCGCCGGTGCTCGCCCAGGTGAGCGCCCTGCAGGCGATCGCCCACGCGCGGCTGGCGCCGGGCTCGAAGGATCCCGGCGTGGTGCGCCAGCGCAACCGTCACAAGCTCACCTGCCGCGAGCGAATCGATGCGCTGCTCGACAAGGGCAGCTTCCGCGAGATCGGCAGCGCAGCGGGCTTCGCGAGCTACGACGAGGACGGCAACATCGCCGAGTTCACCCCGGCCAGCCATGTCGGCGGCACCGGCCGCATCGATGGTCGCTCGTGCATCGTCTGCGCCGACGACTTCACCTCGCGCGGCGGCCATGCCGATGGTGCGGTCGGCCAGAAGTCGCGGCACTTCGACCGGCTGTCGACCGAGCTGCGCGCGCCGTCGATCCGCCTGCTCGACGGCTCGTCGGGCGGCGGCAGCGTGGCCACCATGGTGCCCAAGCAGGCGAGCGACGGCGCGGCGTCGGTCAAGGAGAGCACCGGCGCGATCAAGGCCGGGCGGCCGCGCGTCACCGGCACCGGCGGCTCGTTCCTGCCCGGCCATCTCGGCAGCACGCTCTATGTCGACCAGCTCAGCAAGGTGCCGGTGGTCAACATGCTGCTGGGCAGCGTCGTCGGCATTGGTGCTGCCAAGGCGGTGCTCGGCCATTTCTCGGTGATGGTGCGCGACATCTCGCAGCTCTTCGTTGCCGGCCCGCCGGTGGTCAGCCACGCCATGGGCTACGACGTCACCAAGGAGGATCTCGGCGGCTGGCAGATCCATTGCCGCAACGGCTCGGTCGACAACCTGGCGGAGTCCGAGGAAGAGGCGATGGCCCAGGTCAGGCGCTTCCTGTCCTACCTGCCGCCCAGTGTCTATGAGGTGCCGCCGGTCGTCGCCGCAAGCGATCCGGCCGACCGCCGCGAGGATGAGCTGCTGACCCTGGTGCCGCGCAAGCGCACCGCGACGTTCGACGTGCGCCGCGCCATCCGGCTGATGGCCGACAAGGACTCGTTCTTCGAGATCGGCCCGCTATGGGGCACCGACCAGGTGACGGGCTTCGTGCGCTTCGCCGGCCATCCGATGGGCGTCATCGCGTCCGACAGCCGGCACATCAATGGCGGCGCACTAACCGCCGACGGCTGCGACAAGCTCAAACGACATCTCGATGTCTGCGACCTCTTCCACCTGCCGGTGCTGAACCTGGTCGACAACCCGGGCTTCGCCGTCGGCATCGAGCACGAGGTCGCCGGCACCATCCGCAAGGGCGGCGAATGGATGGTCGCCTTCGCCCAGGTGACGGTGCCGATCTTCACCGTTCTGATGCGCCGAAGCTTCGGCGTCGCCGGCAACAACTACGCCACGCCGCGCGCCGCGGTGTCGGCGCGCGTGGTGTGGCCGGCCGCCGACGTCGGCGGCATCCCACCCGAAGGCGGCATCGAGGCGGCCTACAAGCGCCAGCTCGCCGAGGCCGCCGATCCGGCGGCGCTGCGCGCCGAGATCAACGCCCGCATCGAGAGCGCCCGCGGCCCCATCGGCCCGCTCAACCGCTTCGAGATGGAGGAGATGATCGACCCGCGCGACACCCGCCGGCTGGTCTGCGAATGGATCGGCGACGCGTACAGGATCGTGTCGCAGCCGTCGCGCCTGGGGCCAAGAGCGCTGCAGTTCAGGCCTTGACCCGCCTCCCCAGCTTCGCTGCTACGGAGTGGGCACATTTCGAATCCCTCCGCCGTAGGACGGGCTGTCGAGCTTGCTCTCATGTTGTCCTCCCTGCGCGAAGCGCGGGGAGGTGCCCCCGCAGGGGCGGAGGGGTCGAGAGCAACACACGCTTTGCCAGAACGCTCATCATAGTGACGACTTTGATCGGCGACTCATGCCGAGACCCTTGGCTCATGACCCCTCCGCCCCCTCCGGGGGCACCTCCCCGCGCTGCGCGCAGGGAGGACAGCATGATGCGTGATTCGGCAGCGTAGGACGGGGGAGGGGTTCCAGATGTGTCCACTCCGTAGCAGCTTCGCTGGGGCGGTGTCCGCGCCTGCCCTGAGCGAAGCCGAAGGGTCATCGCGGACGGAGGGGTCATGGGCAGCGTGACTGTGGCTCATGACCCCTCCGTCAGCGTAAGACGCTGACACCTCCCCAAGCTTCGCTTGGGGAGGAGAATGAATCACTTCACCTTCTCGACCACCCGGCCCAGGCGCTCCAGCGTGCGCAGCGCGGTCTTCTGGTCGAGGCCGGGCCACTGGACGCGGACAAGGATATGGTTGGTGCCGGTCTGCTCGCCATAGGCGGCGATCTGGTCGGCGACCTCGTTCTCCGAGCCGATGATGAAGCGGCTGGCGGCGAACTTGTCGAAATCGCCGCGGATCCGGTCGGCCGGCACGAAGCCGCTGGCCTCGCCCCAGCTGGCATAAGATTCGTACTTGTAGGCGAGCGGCTCGCGCACCTCGTCGATCGCCTTGCCGACGCCGCTGCCGACATGGCACTCGCGGATGATCGGATACTCCGCGACCGCCGGCAGGCCGAGCTCGGCACGCGTGTCGCGGAACAGGGCGTTGAGCCGTCCGACCGAGCTCAGCGTGACCATGGGCGAGGGCATCCAGGCATCGGCCAACCTGGCCGCCCGCTTGACCGCGACCTCGACATCGCCCGCCATCCAGATCGGCGGCCCGCCCGGCCGCTTGGGCTTGAGGCTCGCCTGCACCTTGTCGAGCGTGTGGAAGCGCCCGGCGTGCTCCACCACGTCGTCGCGCCACATCTTGCGGATCACCGCGACGCCCTCGACGAAGCGGGGCACGCGCTCCTTGAACGGCACGCCGATCGAGGCGAACTCCTCGTGGCGATAGCCGAGCCCCAGGCCGATGATGGCGTTGCCGTCGGTCAGCCAGTCGAGCGTGGCGCACTCCTCGGCGACGATGACCGGGTTGAGCAGCGGCAGCAGCAACAGGCCGGGCCCGATCCGCATGCCTTCGGCCTCGGCGGCGAGCCGCGCCAGCAGCGGCATGGTCTGGAACATCTGCAGGGGGCTCGAGAGGAAGTGCTGGCCGACCATGAGCGAGACCAACCCGCTCGCCCGCGCCACGCGCACCTGCTCGATCAGGTTGGCGAGCTCGGGTCCGAGATTCACGCCCTGGCGCCATTGCGTCGCCATGAAGAGTCCGAGCTGCATGTCGGTTGTTCCCGCTGGAGAGGTGAAGGCGCGCAGTCTGGCGGGCGGCACGCCGTCAAGGCAAGGGCCGAGGCGGTTATTCGGGCACGAAGGCGTGGTCGGTGCGGACGGGATTGCCCGGACGCACGAGGGACAGCAGGGCCGCCCCGGCGGCCAGGCAGATCAGCAGAACGATGACGTCGCGGCTGGCCGCGATCAGCATCTCCGGCGGCGCGTCGACCGTGCTGCCCGTGGTCTTGCGCATCATGCCGAGGCTCAGCGCCAGCACCGTCGAGGCGCTGGCAATGCCGGCGCTGATGCCGAGAAAACGCATGACGTTCAGCACGCTGCCGGCCTCGCCGGTGAGCTGGGGCGGCGCCAGACCCATGACGGCGCTGCTGTTGGGCGAGACGAACAGTCCCTGGCCGACTCCGAACAAGCCGAGCGCCACCATCACCATCGTCATGTCGGCGGCCGAGCCGTCGAGAGAGACATGGAGCAGCCCCAGCGCCACCATGCACACCACCATGCCGGCGGTGGTCGGCGCGCGCGCGCCGAAGCGATCCGACAGGGCGCCGCCGACGGGCGCCAGCAGGCCAAGCATCACCGGAAGGATGGAGAGCCGCAGGCCTGCCGCCAGCTCGGACTCCTGATAGACGCGAACCAGCACGAAGGGGATGAGGAAGAACACGCCGAACAGGCAGGCGTACGACAGGAAGTTCGCGAGGTTGCCGATCAGGAAGGGCTTCTGCGCCAGCAGCTTCAGGTCGAGCAGCGGCGAGGCGGCGCGCCGCTCCACCCGCATGAACAGCCAGATGAACAGGACGGCCAGCAGCACGCAGGCGATGAACGCAGGCGACGTCGGCCCCCAGGCATGGCCCTCGTTCAGCACCGCGATGACGGCGGTGAGCGCCGGCGCGATCAAGAGCGCGCCGCGCCAGTCGAACCGCTCGCCTTGCGCCATCTTCCTCGATTGCGGAATGACCATCCAGCCCATGACGGCCCCGATCAGGCCGAACGGCACGTTGATCCAGAACGCCCAGTGCCAGCCCAGCGTGTCGAGAACCAGGCCGCCGACCGCCGGCCCTGCCCCGAGCCCGATCGCCTGCGCCGCCGATTGCAAGCCGAGCGCCCGCCCGCGTTCCTCCGGGTGAGTCGCCAGCACGACGATGGCGATGCTGTTGGCCGTTATCAGCGCCGCCCCGGCGCCCTGGATCACCCGGAAGATCACCAGCCATGTCAGGTCCGTTGCGAAGCCGCACAGCGCCGAGCCGAGAATGAACACCAGGAAGCCGCAGGTGTAGAGCAGCTTGCGGCCGATCATATCGGCCAGACGCCCGAAGATCGGCATGCACGAGGCCATCGCCAGCAGGTAGGCCACGGCAATCCAGCTCACCGTGCTAAGCCGGGCGTCGAAATCGCGCTCGAGCCGGGGCAGCAGCATCTGCGTCAGGCTGGCGTCGACCTGCCCGATGAAGGCGCCGATGCAGACCGTACCGACGACGAACCAGCGATAGGATTTCAGACGCGCGATGGCCGCTGCCGGCGGCGGCTCACGGCCCTCGAGGATGGCCCCGCGCAAGGCCGCGACGGAGAAGGGGCCCGGCGATGGTTCCGTCACGACAGGCCTCCCGTTTCATGCCCGTGCGCCGAGATTGCCGCCACGGGATCGGCTTTGACAAGCGATCCCTAGAGACGCAGCCCTCGCAGGCGCAACGAGTTGCCGACGACGCTGACCGAGCTCAGCGCCATCGCCGCCGCCGCCAGCACGGGCGAGAGCAGGATGCCGAAGATCGGGTAGAGGACGCCGGCCGCGATCGGCACGCCCGCGGCGTTGTAGACGAAAGCGAAGAACAGGTTCTGCCGGATGTTGCGCATGGTCGCCTGGGAAAGATGGCGCGCCTTCACGATGCCCATCAGATCGCCCTTGAGCAGGGTGACGCCGGCGCTCTCGATCGCCACGTCGGTGCCGGTACCCATGGCGATGCCGACATCGGCCGCGGCCAGCGCCGGCGCATCGTTGACGCCATCGCCGGCCATGGCCACCACGCGGCCCTCGCGACGCAGCTTCTCGACCACGGCGCTCTTCTGGTCGGGCAGCACCTCGGCCTCGACCTCGGCGATGCCGAGCCGCCGCCCCATCGCCAGCGCCGTGGTGCGGTTGTCGCCGGTCAGCATGACCACGCGAACCTTTTCGCGCGCCAACGCCGCGAGCGCTGCCGGCGTCGTCTCCTTCACCGGGTCGGCGATGGCGAAGATGGCGGCCTCCTTGCCGTCGACCGCGAGGAAGATGGCGGTCGCTCCCTCCTGGCGCTGCCGCTCGGCCTCGGCCTCGAGGGTTGGGGTCTCGATGCCGATCTCGCGCAGGAAGCGCGCATTGCCGAGCGCCAGCCGGCGCCCTTCGACGATACCTACGACGCCCTTGCCGGTCGGCGAGTCGAAATCGGTGACATCGGACAGGGCGAGCTTGCGCTCGGCTGCCGCCGCGACCACGGCCAGCGCCAGCGGATGCTCGCTCGCCTTCTCGGCGCTGGCGGCGAGCCGCAGCACGTCCGCCTCGGCGAAGCCCGCCGCGGCGACGATGGCCACCACCTTGGGCTTGCCCTCGGTCAGCGTACCGGTCTTGTCGACCACCAGCGTGTCGACCCGTTCCATGCGCTCGAGCGCCTCCGCGTTCTTGATCAGGACGCCGGCCTGGGCGCCGCGCCCGACGCCGACCATGATCGACATCGGCGTCGCCAGGCCGAGCGCGCAGGGGCAGGCGATGATCAGCACGGTCACCGCCGCCACCAGCCCGAACGCCAGCCTCGGCTCGGGACCCCACACCGCCCAGGCGGCGAAGGCGACCAGCGCGATCGCCATGACGGTCGGCACGAAATAGCCCGCGACCGAATCGGCCAGACGCTGGATCGGCGCGCGCGAGCGCTGCGCCTCGGCCACCATCTGCACGATGCGCGCCAGCATGGTGTCGCGGCCGACCTTCTCGGCCCGCATCACGAAGCTGCCGGTTGCATTCATCGTGCCGGCTATCACCTTGGCGCCGGGTTCCTTGGTGACGGGCATGGATTCGCCGGTCACCATCGATTCGTCGAGCGACGAGCGGCCCTCGATCACCTGCCCGTCGACCGGCACCTTCTCGCCCGGCCGGACGCGCAGCCTGTCGTCGACGGCAATGGCGTCGAGCGACACCTCCTCGTCGGAACCGTCTGCCCTGAGGCGACGCGCGGTCTTGGGCGCGAGGTCGAGCAGGGCACGGATCGCGCCCGAGGTCTGGTCGCGGGCGCGCAGCTCGAGGACCTGCCCGAGCAGCACCAGGACGGTGATCACCGCCGCGGCCTCGAAATAGACCGCGACAGTTCCCTCCGTGCCGCGGAAGGCCGGCGGGAAGGCCCCGGGCACGGCGACGGCCACCACGCTGTAAACCCAGGCGACGCCGGTGCCCATGGCGATCAGGGTGAACATGTTGAGGTTGCGCGTCAGGAGCGACTGCCAGCCGCGCACGAAGAACGGCCAGCCCGCCCACAGCACCACGGGCGTGGCCAGCGCGAACTGCAGCCAGTTCGAGAGCTTCTGCCCCAGCAGCATATGCAGGTTGGTGAGGTGCCCGCCCATCTCCAGGGCCATCACTGGCACCGCCAGCACGAGGCCGATCCAGAACCGGCGCGTCATGTCGGCGAGCTCGTGATTGGGGCCGCTGTCTGCCGAGACGACCTCGGGCTCCAGCGCCATGCCGCAGATCGGGCAGCTGCCCGGACCGGCCTGGCGAATCTGCGGGTGCATGGGGCAAGTGAAGATCGTGCCCGCCGGGGCCTCCGGTTTCGACGCCTCGACCGGCGCCAGATAGCGCTCGGGCTCGGCCGTGAACTTGGCCAGGCATCTGGGGCTGCAGAAGTAATGGGTCCGGCCGCCGTGCTGCGCGGTGTGCCGGGCGCCTTCGATCCCGACCTTCATGCCGCAGACCGGGTCGATCGCCGTATCGGGCGACGTGTTGGACGCGGGAGAGCGGGCGTGACCGTCATGGCCGTGGGCGTGGCTCGCATGGTGGCAGGCATTTTTCATGTCTTGTCACTTATACCCTACCGGGGTATAGTTCAAGCATGGACGACAAGCTCAAGAAATCCCAGCTCGCCCGTCTGGGGCGGATCGAGGGCCAGGTGCGCGGCGTCGCCCGCATGATCGAGGACGGCCGCTATTGCATCGAGGTGCTCAACCAGATCCGCGCGGTCCGCGCTGCCCTCGACAAGGTCGAGCAGGAGACCCTGGGCGATCATCTCCGCCATTGCGTCGCGCATGCCTTCCATGCCGGCTCGGAAAAGGAGCGTCACGTCAAGATCGACGAGCTGCTGGAACTGCTGGATAATCGTCGGCACTGACATGCCTCGCCTTCGCGCCCTGCTCTGGCTGATCGCGCTCGCGGCCTTCGCGTTGCCGCCGCTCGGCGGCTCGTTGGCGAGCCCGCCGACGCCGGCCCACGCGTCGATGCCGCACGGGTCGGCGACCGACGGGATGGCCGTCACCGACTGCGACGATCATGCGCCACCGCCGCCCGATTGCCCCGCGAAAGGCACCGCAAAGCATGCAGCGGGCACCTGCTGTCCCCTGATGGCCGGTGTCGTCGGGGTGCTGCCGCCAGCCGCCGCGGCGCCGGCGCCGCCGGCACCGCCGACCCTGAAGCCGGCCGGCGCGCAACGTCTCGGCGGGCTCGCCGCGACTCACGATCCGCCTCCGCCCCGACGCTGACGCGCCGCGGTCCCGCTCGCCCCGACAGGGCGCCGCGGGATCGGGAAAGCTCGTCTTGTGTTCGCGGAGGAATCGACATGAATCGCAGATCGTTCCTGGTGGGCGCCGTCGCGGCAGCCTGCCTGCCCGGCGCCGGCCTTTCGGGTGGTGCCCTTTCCCCTCGTGCTTGGGCGCACGTCGGCCACGAGGAAACCGAGTTCGGCAAGCCCGGCGACCCCGGCAAGCCGGCGCGCATCGTCCAGGTCGTGATGCGCGACGCGGACGGCAGGATGCTCTACCTGCCGAACCGCGTCGTCGTCCGCCGCGGCGAGCAGGTCCGCTTCCTGCTGCGCAACAACGGCGTCATCGACCACGAGTTCGTCATCGGCACCGCCGAGGAGAATCGTCGCCACATGAAGGCAATGGAGGCGCATCCCGACATGGAGCACGACGATCCCAATGCCAAGCGGCTGAAGCCAGGCGCGACGGGCGAGATCGTCTGGCAGTTCACCAGGGCGGGCACGTTCGAGTTCGCCTGCCTGATCCCCGGCCACTATCAGGCCGGCATGGTCGGAACCATCGTGGTCGAGTGACCGCCGTGCGCCGTCTCGCTCTCCACGCCGTCGCGGTCGTGTCACTCGTCGTGTCGCCCGGTCTCGCCATCGCGCACGAGGGGCACGACCACGGGGCGCCGCCGCCGCCAGTGTCCGCCACCATTGCGCCGCGCGCCGACGCATCGTCCGACGACTTCGAGATCGTGGCCATCGCCCGCGGCAGCCGCCTGCGGCTCTACCTCGACGCCTTCAGGACCAACGAGCCCGTGAAGGACGCGGTCATCGAGATCGACACGCCGGCCGGCACGCAGAAGGCGGCGGCCGACGCCGAGGGCGCCTATGAGATCGTGGCTCCCTGGCTCGCCCGGCCCGGTCGCTACGACCTCGCGATCACGGTGCAGGCCTCCGGCATCGTCGACGTCCTGGCCACGACCCTGGTCATCCCCGAGCCCGCGACCGTCCCGGCCGCCATGGGCGGCCTGCTGAGCCGACTGTGGGTGATGGCGACCGGCTGGGGCCGCGATCTCGCCCTGTGGGCGGTTGCCGGCCTCGCCTTCGTGGCCGGGATCGGCGCGGCCAGCCTGTTCCGCCGGCGGCGCCCGGGCGGCGTGGCGCTGCTGGCCTTCGTCGCGGCGGCAAGCCTCATGGCGGATCGCGCGGACGCCGCCGAACCGCAACCCGGGAGTGGCGCGCCCGAGACCGCCGTGGCGGCGCGCGACGTCGCGCAGCGCTTTCCCGACGGCGCCCTGTTCGTGCCCAAGCCGACGCAACGCATCCTCGGCCTGCGTACCCTCTTCACCGACGTGCAGACCTGGTCGGGCACGGTCGAGCTGCCCGGCCGAATCATCCCCGATCCGAACAGCGCAGGGTTCGTGCAAGCGGCGGTGTCCGGCCGTCTGACACCGCCCCCCGGCGGCTTCCCGCGCCTCGGCACGAAGGTCGCGGCAGGCGACCTGCTCGCCTACGTGCAACCCGCCATCGGCGCGGCCGACGTCACCACCCAGCAGCAGCAGGCCCGCGAGCTCGACCAGCAGATTGCCCTGATCGAACGAAGGCTCGAACGCTTCCGCCAGATCCAGGGTGTCATCGCACGGGCGCAGATCGAGGACGCCGAGCTCGAGTTGACCGGCCTCAGGATCCGTCGCGCCAATCTCGACCGTTCGGGCCGCGAGCAGGAGCGGCTGGTGGCGCCGGTCTCCGGGGTCGTCGCCGCTGTCCAGGCAGTGGCGGGCCAGATCGCCGAGCCCAACGCCGTCATCTTCCAGATCGTCGATCCGGCGCGCTTCTGGGTCGAGGCGCTGAGCTACGAAGCCTATGCCTTGAAGGACGAGGCGACCGGGCAGCTCGGCGACAATCGCACCGTGCCGCTGCACTATCGCGGCGCGGGTCTCGCCGACCGCAACCAGGCGATACCGATTCACTTTGGCATCGAGGGCGACACGACCGGCCTGCGCGCCGGCCAGCTCCTGACCGTGCTGGCCTCGACCAGCGACGAGCGTCGCGGCATCGCCGTGCCGCGCAGCAGCGTGCTGCGCGGCGCCAACGGCCAGTCGATCGTCTACGAGCACACCAACGCCGAGCGCTTCGTGCCGCGGGAGGTCCGAGTCGAGCCGCTCGACGGCCAGCGCGTGCTGATCGTGTCGGGTGTCGAGCCCGGCAAGCGCATCGTCACCCAAGGCGCCGAGCTCCTGAACCAGATCCGCTGACGGCACGGAGCCCCCGACGATGTTCGCCTTCCTGGTCACCCAGTCGCTGCGCAACCGGCTCTTCGTGCTGGCGTTCGCCGCCGTGCTCGCCCTCTACGGCGCCTTCACGGCGACGCGCCTGCCGGTCGACGTCTTTCCCGATCTCAATCGGCCCACCGTCACCATCATGACCGAGGCGGAGGGCCTCGCGCCGCCCGAGGTCGAGCAGCTCGTCACCTACGTCATCGAGACTCAAATGAACGGCCTGCCCGGCGTCATGCGCGTGCGTTCGACGTCCGGCGTCGGCCTCTCGATCGTCTATGTCGAGTTCGACTGGGGCACCGACATCTACCGCAACCGCCAGCAGGTAGCGGAGCGGCTGGCACTCGTGCAGTCGCAGCTTCCCGCCAACGTGCTGCCGCAGATGGGGCCGATCAACTCGATCATGGGCCAGATCGTGCTGATCGCGGTAACCGGGCCGGATTCGGTCTCGGCCATGGATCTGCGCGAGATGGCCGACTTCACCATCCGGCCGCGCCTGCTCGCCATCCCGGGCGTGTCACAGGTCATTCCGATCGGCGGCGAGGTGCGGCAGTACCGGGTCTCGCCCAACCCGGCGGCGATGCGCGCCTATGGCGTGTCGTTCGAGCAGGTCGAGCGGGCGCTGTCGCAGTTCGGCGCCAACACCGGCGGCGGCTTCACCGACCAGTACAGCCGCGAGTTCCTGATCCGGAACGTCGGCCGCACGCGCAGCCTGGACGATCTCGGCAGCATCGTCGTCGCCACCGTCGCCGGCCAGCCCGTCGCGCTGCGCCAGATCGCGGAGGTTTCGTTCGCGCCCCGGGTCAAGCGCGGCGACGCCGGCTTCCAGGGCCGGCCGGCGGTCATCGTGTCCGTCGAGAAGCAGCCCGGTGCCGACACGATCCGCCTGACGGCGGAGATCGAGCGGGCCTTGCGTGACCTCGGTGCCGGCCTGCCGGCCGGCGTCCGGGTCGACCAGATCCTGTTCCGCCAGGCCGACTTCATCCAGACGTCGATCGACAACGTCCGCGGCGTGCTCGTCGAGGCGGCTGTCGTGGTGGCGATCGTGCTGTTCGCCTTCCTGCTCAACGTCCGGACCACGGCAATCTCGCTCGCCGCCATTCCGATGTCGATCTTCATCACGGCCATCGTCTTCCAGTGGATGGGCCTGTCGATCAACACCATGACCCTGGGCGGCCTCGCCATCGCCATCGGCGAGCTGGTCGACGACGCGGTGGTCGACGTCGAGAACATCTTCCGCCGGCTGCGCGAGAATCGCGCCGCCGGGAACCCGCGCAGCACTTTCGACGTCGTGGTGTCGGCGAGCCAGGAGGTCCGCTCCGGAATCGTCTACGCCACGACCATCATCGTGCTGGTGTTCGTGCCGCTGTTCGCGCTGTCGGGCATCGAGGGCCGCCTGTTCGCGCCGCTGGGCCAAGCCTATATCGTCTCGATCCTGGCGAGCCTCGTGGTGTCGATCACGCTGACGCCGGTGCTGGCCTACTGGCTGCTGCCAGGCCTGAAGCGGCTGGAGGCGCGCGAGGCCGGCCTGGTCCGCCTGCTGAAGCGCGCCAACGCGCGGGCGCTCGCCTGGTCGTTCGCCCATCCGCGAACCCTGATGTCGGTCATCGCCGTTGCCGTCGTCACGGCCGGCGGTCTCGCCGTGCAGCTTCCGCGCGCCTTCCTGCCGCCGTTCAACGAAGGTACGCTGACCATCAACACGCTGTTCAATCCCGGGATCTCGCTGGCAGAGAGCCATCGCGTCGGCCTGATCGCCGAGGAGCTGATCATGGCGGTTCCCGAGGTCGAGCGCGTCGGCCGGCGAACCGGCCGGGCCGAGCTCGACGAGCATGCCGAGGGCGTGCACTCGTCCGAGGTCGAGGTCGCCCTGAAGCCGGGCGGCCGGCCGAAAGACGAGATCGTCGCCGACATCCGCTCGCGGCTGTCTGTGCTGCCGGTCTCGACCAACATCGGCCAGCCGATCTCGCACCGGCTCGACCACATGCTGTCGGGCGTGCGCGCCCAGATCGCGCTGAAGGTGTTCGGCGAGGATCTCGACGCCATCCGGTCGATCGCCGAGGAGCTGCGCGAGAAGCTCGCGAGCGTGCCCGGCATCGTCGACCTCCAGGTCGAGCGCCAGGTACGCATCCCGCAGCTCGACGTGATCGTCGACTATCGCCGCGCCGCGCTCTACGGCCTGCAGCCCGCCGCCGTGACCGAGCAGCTCGAGCGCCTGTCGAACGGCCGCGTCGTGTCGCGCCTGGCCGACGGCAACCGCCGCTACGATGTCGTGCTTCGCCTGCAGCAGGAGCGGCGCACCACCCAGGGGCTGGGCGACCTCCTGATCCAGACGCCGGTCGGCTGGGTGCCGCTGCGCCGCGTCGCCGACGTGGTCGAGACCGACGGCCCCAACCAGATCCTGCGCGAGAACGGCCGGCGCCGCGTCGTCGTCCTGGCCAACACCGACGGCGCCGCCGACATGGCGGCCGTCGTCTCCGACATCCGCCGCATCCTGGCCGCGACGCCGCTGCCGCCGGGCGTCTTCACCAGCCTCGAAGGCACCTTCCAGGCGCAGGAGGAGTCGATGCGCACGATCGGCTTGCTGTCGATCGTCTCGCTCGCGCTGATCTTCGCCGTTCTCTACAGCCGCTACCGCTCGCCGCTCTTCGTGGCGATCATCATGACCAGCGTGCCACTCGCCCTGATCGGCAGCGTGACCGCGCTGTGGCTGGCCGGCCAGCCCTTGTCGGTCGCCTCGATGGTGGGCTTCATCACGCTGACCGGCATCGCCACCCGCAACGGCATCCTGAAGATCAGCCACTACATCAACCTCGCGGTCCACGAGGGTCTGCCGTTCGGCCGCGAGCTCGTGGTGCGCGGCAGCCTGGAGCGGCTGACGCCGGTCCTCATGACCGCGCTGGCAGCGGGGGTCGCGCTTCTGCCGCTGATGATCGACCCGCACGCGCCGGGCAAGGAGATCCTGCATCCGGTCGCCATCACCATCTTCGGCGGCCTCGTCACCGCCACCGTTCTCGACACCCTGCTGACGCCGACCCTGTTCCTGCGATATGGCGCACGGTCGCTGGCGCGGCTGGTCGCGGAGTCGGCCACGCGCCGCGGGCCGAGCGGCCCGGCAGCGCCGGCCACGCCCCTCGAAGCGTTCTGACCCCCACCCAAGGAGAAGCCAATCATGCGTACCCCGATCCTGGCACTGCTGGTGCTCCTCGCGACAGCCCCGGCCGCGCTCGCCCACGAGCCGCGCCCCGGGCCCAACGGCGGCCTCAGGGTCGATGCCGGCAGCCGCTATCACGTCGAGCTGGTGGCAACCGGCACGCCCGACGTCGTGCTGTTCCTCTACGATGTCAACGACAAGCCGATCCCGTCGGCCGGTTTTCGCGCCAACGCCATCCTGGTGATCGACGGCAAGAGCCAGCGCTTCCCCCTGCAGCCAGCCGACGGCTCGAAGATGACGGGCACCGCACCGGTCGCCGTGCCGAAGGGCGTGAAGGGCGCAGTCCAGCTCACCGCCCCCGACGGGACGACGGCGCAGGCGAAGTTCTGACGGCGGCCGATCGGAGAAGATTTTTGGCTCTGATACCGCGCTAAATTCCTGCCCGGTCGGTGTAGTTGGCGTCGAGCCGGCCGCTGAAGTAGTCGCCATAGCGAATAGCCGCGTATCTCGACGAGCCTGTGCCGTCCCGGAAATGCTCGAGCGGGCTGATCTCGGCATCGAGACTGGGATCGAAAAAGTACCCGATCGAGTAGCGATCCCTGTCGGGCGAGGCGTTGATCACCCGATGCGGCGTCGAGTTGAAGCTGTCGTTGGTCCATCGCGCCAGGATGTCGCCGATATTGACGACGAAGGTATCCGGCACGAACGGCACGGGCTGCCAGGCGCCGTCCGGCAGGCGCACCTCGAGCCCGCCCACGTTGTCCTGCGCCAGGATCGTCAGGAAGCCGTAGTCGGTATGCGGATGGGCGCCGTAGAGATCGGCGGGCCGATCGGCTGGCGCCGGCGGATAGTGGATCAGTCGCAGGCACGTTGCCGGCGGCGAGAACCGTCTGGCGAAGAAATCGGGCGTCTCGCCGATTGCCGTCGAGAAGATTCGCAGCAGCCGCATGCCCGTATCGCGCATCGCGGCATCGTATCGACGCACCGTTTCCTCGAATGCGGCATCCGCGGGCCATTGGTTAGGCCCCTGCAGGGGCTGAGCCCTATAGCTCGGGTCGGCCGGATCGACCTCGTGCCGAAGGAAGAAGGATTCGAGCTGGTTCGGGTGTCGCGCCGGCGCGAACCGGGCGGAGGATACCAGCGTCGATCCGGCGAGCGCCTGGTAGCCGCGATGCCACCGGTTGAGCTTGATCCCGAGCTTGTCCTCGAGCGGCAGGGCGTGGAAACGGCGGTTGGCCTCGAACGCCGCGTCGATCAGATCGGACGGCACGCCATGGTTGGCGATGTAGAAGAACCCCGTCGAACGGCAGGCGTCGTGTATCTCGCCGCCGAGGCGCGACAGCTCGCCATCGTCAGCCTCCTGCCACAGGGGCCCGACGTCGATGATGGGCAGCCGGCCATCGGATCCAGTCATCCCGTTTCTCCCATAAGTCACCACGATTACCTGAATGATTGGAGCCGACCGCGGCCCAAACGTCCATGTTGATCAGGTGCGCGCGTCCTACGAAAGTGACTACCATCGATTGGGGAATGCAGGATGCGCGTCGCCATCGTCGAGAATCTGGAGAACACCCGTCTCGGCGCCCTGGGCCGGGCGCTGGACGAGGCCGGCGCCGAGGTCGAATGGTTCCGTCCCAGGCGAGACGGATCGCTGCCGTCGGAACCGCTGGGACATGACGCCCTGATCGTCCTCGGCGGCGAGCAAAGCGCAGTCGATGATGCGGCCCATCCCTATCTGCCTACCCTGGCCGGCCTGATGCGCCAGTTCGGCGACGCCGACAAGCCCGTCCTGGGGATCTGCCTCGGCGCACAGCTGCTGGCGCGCGCTTATGGCGCCAGGAACCTCGTTGGCGTTGCTCGCGAGTTCGCCTGGACGGCCCTCGACGTCACGCCGGAGGGTGCGGTCGATCCCCTGTTCTCCGAGGTCGGCGCCCGCTTCGAGAGCTTTCAATGGCACGTCGACACGTTCTCCCTGCCCGACAAGGCCGTGCGGCTCGTGTCCGGCGCGGCGGTGCCCAACCAGGGCTTCCGCATCGGCCGGGCCGCCTATGGCGTTCAGTTCCACTTCGAGGCCAGCAGGGAGGTGGTCGAAGCCTGGCTGGTCGAGTATCGCGACGTCGTGCATCGGATCGCACCCGGCTGGCTCGACCGCTACCCGAAAACAGCCGAACGCCATGCCGCGGCCGCGGACTTGGCCGGTGATACGATTGCTCGCGCCTTCGTGCGAACCATCCGACCGGCGCGCTACGCTGAGACAGCTGACTGACGAATCCCGGCTGGAACCAGCTGCCGCCGTGGAACGCGTGCTGCAACGTCACATGCGCGTGATGACGACGGAACCGATGTCGACTGGCCTACCTTCGCCAATGCCGCCCACTACGCCATATTGTAGCTCATCGTAAGGTGAGCGTGGAGCGCGTTGTTGGTGCTTTTGTCGTCCAGAGGCCGCTGTCTGGCTAAACGAGGTGCAAGCCATGCGGATCCTGCCCAATGTCCGTTTCGGCACTGAGCGCTATCCGGAGAGGGTGGCGCGGCGGCTCCGAGCGCTCAACATCGCGACCTGGATCGCCGCGAGCGTACTCGTTTGCTTCACTGTCGTGCGCTTACTCGACCCGGTCCCGGGGCGATGGGGGATTGCCGCAAGCACCGCCGCCACCGCGGTGGCATTTGCGTTTGTTCCACTACTCCACCGCTTCAGTCCGCTGGCCGCGCCGCTAGCCTTCATTGCGATTGGATTTGCGGCGCTCTTCCGGGCGAACACCCTGGTAGGTACCGCCGGCGGGAGCTACTTCTTCTATCTGACCGCTGCACCGCTCGCCATCCTCTTTCTCGGTACTGAGCGCACGGCTCTCGCTGCGGCTGTCAGCGTGCTGGCAGCGGGGCTGATCATCGGCCAGCAGATCGTCGTGCCGGCTGACACTGGATTTCTGCCGCCGACAGTCCTGTTCTTCGTGAACTTCGTCACCAATGTGGTGGCTAGCACTGCCATTCTCTTCGCGATCGTGCACTATGCGGTGCGGCAGATCACCCTTGCCGAAGCAGAGGCCGAGCGCGAGTACACGCGCTCGGAATCGCTGCTCGCGAATATCCTGCCACCGCGCGTGGCCGCCCAGCTGAAAGAGCGCGCCGGATCCGAGATCGCAGAAGCCTATCCCGAAGCCTCGATCCTGTTTGCCGACATGGCTGGATTCACGGAGCGGGCGAGCGACACCGCGCCGGTCGAGCTCGTGCGGTTCCTGAACGCCGTGTTCACCCGGCTCGACGCCATCGTCGAAAGCCACGGCCTCGAGAAGATCAAGACCACGGGCGATGCCTACATGGTCGTGAGCGGCGTGCCCGAGCGACGGTCGGACCACGCCGTGGCACTCGCTGCGCTGGCGCTCGATATGCGCGACGCTCTGGCGGGGCTCGTCGATGCCAAAGGCCGCTCAGTTCCGGTGCGCATCGGGATCGCCTCCGGCCCCGTCGTGGCCGGCGTCGTCGGCACGCGAAAGTTCTTCTACGACGTGTGGGGTGATGCGGTTAACGTGGCCTCGCGCATGGAGTCGACTGGCGAGGTCGGCAAGATCCAAGTGTCGCCGCAGGCATATCGGTTGCTGCGAGAGGAGTTCGACCTTCAGCCACGCGGCGAAACTGACATCCGCGGCAAAGGGCCAATGGCGACCTGGTTTCTCCTCGGCCGCAAGGTCGGCGCGGCGACTGATTAGGGTTCCTATTCCGCCACCGCATGAAAACAGGCAGCGAGGGACTTGGTCGCTCGCGGAGCGCTCATCACCCACCCTCCCCGGGCGCAGGAGAAGGCCGGCCAAAAGTGGCACCGTGCCCACCGGTTTCCTTCGCCGGCGTCTTCCGCGCCGGCGTCAGCAGGCGGAAGAACACCGGCACGAACAGGATCGCGACGAAGGTGGCGGCCAGCATGCCGCCGATCACGCCGGTGCCGATCGAATGGCGGCTGGCCGAGCCGGCGCCGGTGCTGATGGCGAGCGGCAGCACGCCCAGCACGAAGGCGAGCGAGGTCATGACGATCGGGCGGAAGCGCAGGCGGGCAGCCTCGATCGCGGCGTCGTACACCGTGGCCCCCTGGCGATGGCGCTGCGCGGCGAACTCGATGATCAGGATGGCGTTCTTGGCGGCGAGGCCGATCAGGGTCACGAGCCCGATCTGGAAGTAGACGTCGTTGTCGAGGCCGCGCCACCAGATGGCGAGCAGCGCGCCCAGCACCGCGAACGGCACCGCGGTCAGCACGGCGAGCGGCAGCGACCAGCGCTCGTACTGCGCCGCCAGGATCAGGAACACCATGACCAGGCCGAACACGAAGCCGAGCTGGCCGGAGCCCGCGGTGGCGAGCTCCTGGTAGGCCGAGCCGATCCAGCCGATCGTGAAGTCCCGCGACACCGTGCTGGCGACGACCTCGCGCATGGCGGCGATCGCCTGGCCCGAGGAGTAGCCGGGCGCCGGCCCGCCGATCACCTTGGCCGCGGGGAAGATGTTGAAGCGCTCGACGGCGTCGGGCCCGAGGGTACGCGTGAAGGTCACCAGCTCGCTGAGCGGCACCATGACGTTGTTGTCGGAGCGCACGAAGACGTGGCGCATGTCGTCCGGCTTCTCGCGGAAGTCGGCCTCCGACGAGATGCTGACGCGATAGGTCCGGCCGAACAGCGAGAAGTCGTTGACGTAGAGGCTGCCGAACGAGCTCTGCATCGTGTCGAAGATGGCGTTGATCGGGATGCCGAGCGCGCGCGCCTTCTCGCGGTCGACGTCGATGCGGTACTGCGGCACGCTGGTGGTGAAGGTGGTCTGCACGCCGCGCAGCTCGGGCCGCTGGTTGGCCGCCGCCACCACCTTGTTGACCGCCTCGCCCAGCCCGGTGAGCGGGCCGCCCGAGCGATCCTGCAGGAAGAACTCGAAGCCGCCGGTGACGCTGATGCCGATGATCGGCGGCGGGTTGAAGCCGATGACGATGCCGTCCTTGAATCTGGCGTTGATGCGCGCGAGCGCCGGCGCGACGTTGCGCGCATCCTGCGCCGCATCCTTGCGCTGCGACCAGTCCTTCAGGGTCACGAACGAGATGCCGGAGTTGGTCTTGAGCGCGCGCGACAGCAGGTCGAAGCCCGAGAAGGTGACGACATTGGCGACCGCCGGGTTCTCCAGCAGGGCTGCCGTCGCCTCCTTCGTCACCTCGCGCGTGCGGGCGATGGCGGCGGCGGGCGGCAGGATCGTCACCATGAAGACGTAGCCCTGGTCCTCGGCCGGCACGAGGCTGCCCGGGATGCGCTGGAACAGGGCCCAGGTCGCCCCGAGCACGAGGACGAAGCCGGCGACCCCCAGCACGGCGTGCCGCAGCAGGAAACCGACGCCGCCGGTGTACCGCTCGGTCACCCAGGCGAAGGCGCGGTTGAAGACGGCGAACGGCGCCCACGGCTTGGCGTGCGCCGGCTTCAGGATCAGCGCCGCCAGCGCCGGCGTCAGCGTCAGCGCCACGATCCCCGAGATCACCACCGAGACCGATATGGTGACCGCGAACTGGCGGTAGAGCTCGCCTGCCAGGCCGCCCAGGAACGACACCGGGATGAACACCGCGCACAGCACCAGCACGATCGCGATCACCGGCCCGGTCACCTCCTGCATGGCCTGGATGGCGGCCTCGCGCGGCGACTTGCCGGTGGTCGCCATGATGCGCTCGACGTTCTCCAGCACGACGATCGCGTCGTCGACCACGATGCCGATCGCCAGCACCAGCCCGAACAGGGTCAGCAGGTTGATCGAGAAGCCCAGCAGGTACATGCCGGCGAAGGTGCCGATGATCGACACCGGGATGGCGATCACCGGGATGATCATCGCCCGCACGCTCTGCAGGAACAGGAACACCACCAGCACGACCAGCAGGATCGCCTCGACGAAGGTGATGGCGACCTCCTGGATCGAGACCTCGACGAAGCGCGTGGTGTCGAACGGGATGTCGTAGCGCAGGCCGACGGGGAAGCGCTTCGAGATGCGCTCCATCGTCTCGCGCACCGTGGCGGCGACCGCCAGCGCGTTGGCGCCGGGCTGCAGGTAGACCGCGATCGGCACCGCCGGCGCGCCGTTGAAGGTGCCGGAGAAGCCGTAAAGCAGCGCGCCCAGCTCGACCCGCGCCACGTCCTTCAGCCGGAGCGCCCCGCCGTTCTCCTCGGAGCGGATGATGATGTCCTCGAACTGCGTGCGGTCGACCAGCCGCGGCGGCGTCGTCACCGAGTAGGTGAAAACCTGCGGGTTGGTCATCGGCTCCTCGCCGAAGCGGCCGGCGGCGAACTGCTGGTTCTGCTCGCGGATCACGGCGGCGACGTCGGCCGGGGTCAGGTTGAACTGGGCGAGCTTGTCGGGCCTGAGCCAGATGCGCATCGAGTAGTCGGAGGCGCCGAACAGCGCCGCATCGCCGACGCCCGGCAGGCGGCGAATCTCGTCGAGCACGTTCACCAGCGCGTAGTTGCTGATGTAGATCGTGTCGTAGCGGTTGTCCGGCGACGACATCGTCATCACCTGCAGGATAGACGTCGAGCGCTTCTGAACGACGACGCCCTGGCGCGCGACCTCGGCCGGCAGCAGGGGCTGGGCGCGCTGGACGCGGTTGCTGACGTTGATGGCGTTCTGGTCGGGATTGGTGCCGATCTCGAAGGTCACCGTGAGATTCATGGTGCCCGAGCCGGTCGAGGTCGACTGCATGTAGAGCATGCGCTCGACGCCGTTGATCTGCTGCTCGAGCGGCGCCGCCACGGTCTGGGCGACGGTCTCGGCGGTGGCACCGGGATAGGTCGCCGAGACGACGATGTCGGGCGGCACGATCTGCGGATACTGCGAGATCGGCAGCGCGCGTATGGAGACCAGGCCGGCCAGCACGATCACGATCGACAGGACCGAGGCGAAGACCGGCCGGTCGATGAAGAATTTCGATATCACGGCTTGCCGCCGGCGGCCGGTTGCCCGGCCTCTTTCGGCGCCGCCGCGGGCACCGGCTTCACGACATTGCCCGGCCGCACCCGGATCACGCCGTCGACGACGATGCGGTCGCCTTCCTTCAGGCCCTTGCGCACGATGAAGCCGTTGTCGAGCTCGCGGAAGATGCGCACCTGGCGGGCGCGCGCCACGAGGTCCGGCTCGATGGCGTAGACGAACGCGCCGAGCGGGCCCTGCGAGATCGCGGCCTTGGGCACCACGATGGCGTTGCGCAGCACGATGCCCGTCAGCTTCACGCGCACGAACTGCCCCGGCAGCAGGGCGCCGTCGCCGTTGGGGAACATGGCGCGGATCAGGATCGTGCCGGTGCGCGGATCGATGGTGCGCGAGCGCATGTCGATCGTGCCGAGCTGCGGGTAGACCACGCCGTCGCCGAACTGCAGCTCGACCTTGACGGTCTCGGGGTCGAACAGCTCACCGTCCGGCCGCTCGACCTCCTGCAGCTGGCGCATCTCCCCCTCGGTGAAGGTGAAATACACGTAGGCCGGGTCGAGCTGGGTGATTGTCGTCAGCACCGTCTGCTGGGCCTGGATCAGGGTGCCCTCGGCCGGCGCGACAAGACTGGTCGGGCCGGTGACCGGCGCCTTGATGGTGGTGAACTCGAGATTGAGCCGGGCCGTCAGCACATCGGCCGCGGTCGACTGGACGGCAGCGCGCGCCTGGTCACGGGCGGCGATGGCGTCCTCGAGGTTCTTCTGGGTCGCGACCTTCTGCGACGCGAGTCCCTCGACGCGCTTGTAGTTCTCCTCGGCCTGGACCAGGGACGCCTTTGCCTGGGCGGCCTGGGCGGTGGCCCGCGACAGCGCCGCCTCGTAGGTACGCGGATCGATGCGGAACAGCACCTCGCCCGTCTTGACGATGGCGCCTTCCTGAAACTCGCGCTTCTGCAGCACGCCGCTCACCTGGGCGCGAATCTCGACCGCGCGGAAGCTGGAGACGCGGCCCGAGAACTCGAGCGGCAGCGGGACGTTGGCGGTCTTCAGCTCGACCACGCCGACCTCGGGCGGCGGCGGCGCCTGCGGCGCAGCCTGCTTCGCGGGTGGCTGCTTCCACCACAACACTCCCGCCGCGACCACCGCCACGAAGCCACAGGTCGCCGCGATACGCCAAATCCAGGCTCGCACGAGAACCCCTTCACGCGTTCATGTCCCGGCCTCCGGCACCGCGGCCCTCCATAGGGTCGCATCCCGTCTCGGGCCGTTCGCACACCGAGACCTGCTTATCCTATGGCAGGCGGGCCGCCTCAAGCGCCGCCGAAGCGTGCCCTCACCCGGGGCGCGACATCGCGCGCATAGCGCTCGAGGCTCGCGCTCATGTCGTCGGGTCGCATGCCCGGCGGCACCGCCCACGACACGATATCGGTCAACCCGTGCGCCTCGATGAAGGCCGACAACTCGGCCACGCAGTGATCGACGTTGCCGACCACCCAGGTCTGCGGGATGCGCTCGGCCTCGAGGATGCCGGCGACGCCGCCGTGCCCGCCCGCCTCCTCCCGGAATCGATTGTAGATCTCCATGCGCCGCCGCTCGGCGATGCGGACCGCAGCCCAGTCGCGCTCGCGGTCGTCGGTGACCAGGCACGATCGGATGATGCCGATGCGGAACGACGCCGGATCGCGCCCGTCGGCACGCACCTGCTTCGTCCAGGCATCGAGCGACTGTGCCCGCGGTCCCTGAGGCAACAGGTTGGCGCCGAAGCGCGCCGCCCTGAGCGCACCGGCCTCCGACATCGCCGCCACCCACAGGGGCGGCCCGCCGGGTTGCACGTAACCCGGCGTGATGGCGACGTCCGCGAAGCTGTAGCGCTTGCCCTCGAAACTGAACTTCTCGCCGGTGAAGGCGCGCTTCAGCACGGCGATGCCTTCGTCGGTCAGCGACACCCGGCGCGACACCGGCAGGCCGAAGCCCCGGAACTCGTGCGGCGCATAGCCCATGCCGACGCCGATCTCGACACGGCCACCGCTGATGTTGTCGAGCACCGCGAGATCCTCGGCGAGGCGGATCGGATGGTTGAATGGCAGCAGGCAGACATCGCAGGAGAAGCGCACGTGCCGGGTCCGCGCCGCCATCGCCGCGGCGACCGGGATCCAGGACGGCAGGTAGCCGTCCTCGACGAAGTGATGCTCGGTGAACCACACGAGGTCGAGGCCTAGCCCGTCGAGCCAGGCGACCTGGTCCATGATCGCGGCGTAGAGCTGCTGGTGGCTCAGGCCGGATTCGGCCGGATTGCGGAAATCGTAGGCGACGCCCAGGCGCAACGACGGCTTGCCCATTGCTCTCGATCCTCCCTCGGGCCGCTTGCCTGCAGCCTCGTTTGCACAGCGCTCCCTCGGAGCGCAACCTTCCTGTGATTATCGAGGGTGTGGCCGTCCGGCAACAAGGCGGGCGCGTGCTCCCGAGCGGCGTCGAGGCGCCGCAACCGCTGCCGGATGACCCCGTTCTCCATCGTACGATCAATGAGGAGGAGGAACCATGAAACCGATCATCGTGGCCGCCATTGCCTTGGCTGCGGCCCTGTCAGCGTGCAGCTACTCCGAGACCCGCACGGTCCAGCCGGTCCCCGCGACGGCTGCCGTCGTCACCCCCGCACCTGCCGTCACCGCGACGACCTACACGACCCCCGAGACCACGACGACGGTCTACACGCGCTAGCGAAGCGAAGCCGCCTGATTCGGACCGGGGATCATAGTCTTCCGGACCAAGCGTCCCGCTCGCTCATGAATCCGAGCGAGCGGGACGCTCGCGGTCCGGAAAACCATGATCAAGATGAGAAAACCACAGGCGACTACGCCGGCAGCAGCTTCAGCCGGCGCAGCAGCGCGCGTTCCTCCTCGAGCGTGCGCGCCATCGCTTCGCGATAGACCGGGCCATCGAGCAGCAGAAGCGGCTGATCCATGTTGTCGAGGAGCTTCAGGTGCTCCGGGGTCTGCGCGGCGGCGCGGAAAGCATCGGCCAGCACGGCGACCACCGCAGGATCCATGTTGCGCGGGCCGATCAGCCCGCCGGGACTGTCGACGACGATGTCCATGCCGAGCTCGCGCACCGTGGGCGCATCGGGGAAGCGCTTTGCACGCTCCGCCGTGAAGACGGCGAGCAGGCGCAGCTTGCCGGCTGCTACCATCGGCGCCCAGCCCGACGCTTCCGAGGCGAAATCGATCTCGCCGCCCAGCAGGGCGCGCAGGGTATCGGCCGTGCCGCGATACGGCGCGTGTGTCCAGGTCAGGCCGTTGGCGAGGCCGACCCGCTCCATCGCGAGGTGCTGGGTCGAGCCGATGCCGAGCGTGCCGTAGTTGAGCTTGCCCGGGTTCGCCTTGGCGTACTCGAGCAGTTCCGGCAGCGTGCGCCATGGCGCCTCGGCGCGCACGACGACGCCCATCACGAAGCCGGTGATCTGCAGGATGTAGGTCAGGTCGTTGATCGGGTGGTAGGGCAGCTGGGGATTGAGCAGCGGCTGACGCAATACGCTCATGTGCATCTGGGAGATCATGTAGCCGTCGGGCTTGGCTTCCTGCAGGGCAATGGCGCCCAGCACGCCCGACGCGCCCGCCTTGTTCTCGACCACCACCGGCTGGCCGAGCTTCTTGGCGGACGCCTCGGCGAGGATGCGAAAGCCGCCGTCGGCCGGCCCGCCGGCCGCCCACGGCACGATCAGCCGGATCGGCCGCTCGGGAAAGCGCGCCTGCGCGCGCGCCGCCGGCGCTGGTGCCAGGGGCGCCACCGATGAACCGATCAGTGCGGCCCGACGCGTGACTCCACTCATGCCTTCGAAGCTCCTTTTCCGGGACTTTGGCCGTGCGGCCCCGGGCAGGCAAGCCGCCAATCGGGGTGCGGCGACGCGTGCAGGATGCGGGCCATCCGGCACGCGACGGTCCGGTACGCGATGCGGAACGACACGCAGCGCCCACCCGTCTCGGTCGGGAGTGCCTCGACTACGAGGGCAGTCTCATCAGCGCTCCCCCCATCCCGAACTGAGCGGGGCCGCGCTGCGCTCGATGGCGCCAACCGGCTCGCCAGGACCGGAGTCGTCCACGCCTCTCGGCTCGTGCTAGGCTCGCCTCAACGCCCCCGACCGGGAGGCAAGCGGAGGAAAGGCCAGCCATGAACGCCAGCATGAGCCTGTCGCAGCGCGCCGATGCGCTCGAAGCCAAGATGTCCCAGGAGCTCGACTACATCGTCATCAAGTCGCGGCTCTACACCATGGCCGACGGCGACATGGGCCCGCCGCCGAACGCCGCGGCGCTGATGAAGCAGAATCCCAATGCGCGCGTGCTGATGGGCGACGACCCGCGGCTGCCGGCGATGCCGGAGAGGCCGACCCTGATCGACTTCTTCAAGTACCGCTTCGGCCCCAGCATGCACCTGCTGCAGAGCGCCCGGCACGCCGTGACGGCCGGCCTGCCCGAAAAGATGGTGCTGGCCTGCCTGCTGCACGATATCTCGACGATCGGCTTCATCCGCGGCGACCACGGCTATTGGGGCGCGCAGCTGGTCGAGCCCTATGTCGACGAGGAGATCACGTGGGCGATCCGCGCCCACCAGGTGCTGCGATTCTATCCCGACGACTCGGTCGGCTATGAATATCCGCAGTCTTATGTGACCGCCTTCGGCGCCGACTACCGCCCCGACCCCTACGTCGAGGAGGACTACAAGCGCATGCGCGATCACAAATGGTACATGACAGGCCGGCAGATCACGCTGCATGACATCTACTCGTTCGATCCCAACCTGCATGTCGAGCTGGACGAATTCACCGACATCATCGGGCGGCATTTCCGCCAGCCCGAGCAGGGGCTCGGCTTCGACAACAGCCCCGTGGCGCACATGTGGCGCGCGATGATCCGGCCGGCGAAGTACCTGTGAAGGTGCGCCGACATGAAGGCCTATGCAGGTACAAATCCGACGCCTGCCAGAAGGTCATCCCGCTCCGGCTCGGCAGCACGTCGGGCAACCTGATTATCGTCGATGAGCCGGCCCGAGGCGGGGCCATCGCTCCATAGAGGGAGTCACGATCATGACGACCATAGATTCCTTCCGCAGCAGCATCTCGGCGGACGCGCCGCCGGCCGACGTCGGCCCGGCTCTCCAGGCCCTGTGGTGGCTGTTGCGCGGCGACTGGGACCGCGCGCACCAGTGCGTGCAGCAGCACGAGGACGATGACGACTGCAACTGGGTCCATGCCCATCTGCACCGCCAGGAGGGCGACATGCGCAACGCCGGCGGCTGGTACCAGCGCGCCCACCACCCGATGCCGACGGACGTCTCGCTGCAGGACGAGTGGAGCGCCATCGCGAGCAAGCTGCTGGCGAAGCAGTGACCTTACTTTCCTCCCCTGCTCCGCGGGGGTAAGCGTCAGGCGTCTTCGCCGACGAGCCATGAGCAATATCGTGAAGTCACGATCCGTGGCCCCATGACCCCTCCGTCGCGTATGACGCGACACCTCCCCAGCGACGCTGGGGAGGAGAATGTGAAGCGAAAGGACAAGCTCATGGCCGGAGATGTCGCCACTTCCTCGCCGCGGCCTGCTGCGGCCACGCCCTCGCCCGTTGTCGAGACCGCGTCCGGCAAGGTGGCCGGCGTCACCGACAGGGGCGTGCACGTCTTCAAGGGCATCCCCTATGGTGCCTCGACCGCGGGCGCCAACCGCTTCATGCCGCCCCGCGCGCCGGGCCCGTGGATCGGCGTCCGAGAGGCCTTCACCTATGCCGGGCGCTCGCCGCAAGCAGCGGCGGCGCCGCAGCGGCCCGAGCTCGCCACGGTGTGGGGCCCGGTCGACACGCTGCCGGTCGGCGAGGACTGCCTGACGCTGCATGTCTGGACGCCCGGGCTCGACAACGGCAAGCGTCCGGTCATGGTCTGGCTGCACGGCGGCGCGTTCTCCTACGGCTCGGCCAACTCGCCGCGCTACGACAGCACCAACCTGGCGCGGCGCAACGACGTGGTGGTCGTCGCGGTCAATCATCGACTCAACATCTTCGGCCATCTCGACTTGTCGAGCCTCGGCGACGAGCGCTTCGCCCGATCGGGAAATGCCGGCGTGCTCGATCTCGTGGCAGCGCTGCGCTGGGTGCGCGAGCACGCGGCCCGCTTCGGCGGCGACCCCGGCAACGTCACGATCTTCGGCCAGTCGGGCGGCGGCGGAAAGAGCTGCGCGCTGCTCGCCATGCCGGAGGCCAGAGGCCTGTTCCACAAGGCCATCGTGCAGAGCGGCGCCAGCGTGCGCTTCGCCGAGCCGGAGCGCACGGCGGCCCTCGCCCGCGCGGTGCTGAAGCATCTCGGCCTGCGCCCCGACCAGCTCGGCGAGCTGCAGGCGCTGCCGCTCGCGCGTCTCCAGGAAGCCGTGGCGCCGGCGCAACAGGCCTTGCCGCGGCCCAGGCTGCCGCTGCTCGATCGCTACAATTTCGGTCCTGTGATCGACGGCACGGTGCTGCCGGCACATCCCTTCGATCCGTCCGCGCCGGCGATCTCGGACGACGTGCCGATCATGGTCGGCGGCACCAAGGACGAGACGGCGATCTTCTTCGCGCCCGACGACAAGGTGTGGAACCGCACGATCACCGAGGAGGATTTGCGAACCCGTGTCGCGGCTGTGGCGGGCGGCGCGGCCGACACGCTGCTCGACTACTACCGGCGGCGCGACCCCGGCGCGAGCCCGACGGACCGCCTGATCACCGCGCTCACCATGTCCAACTTCCACGTGCGCGAGCTGATTCTGGCCGACGCCAAGGCGGCGCGCGGCAAGGCACCGGTGTGGATGTACAGCCTCGACTGGGAGACGCCAGCGTTCGGCGGCCGGTTGAAGTCGCCGCACTCGGTCGACGTGCCCTTCGTGTTCGACACGCTGCACGTGATCGGCGCTGGCCATCGCCGGCCCGGCGACCAGGTGCTGGCCGACCGCGTGTCGGCGACCTGGACCACCTTCGCGCGCACCGGCAAGCCCGGCAACGCCGCGCTCCCGGCGTGGCCCGCCTACACGGCGGCGACGCGGGCGACGATGATCCTCGACGACACTTGCAGGGTGGTCGACGATCTCGACGGCGAGGTGCGCGCCCTCTGGATCGAGGTCGCGCAGGGAGGCGTGTGAGCGCCCCAATCCTCCCCCGTCATCGGGCCCGATACGGGCGAGACAACCAGCACGCCCGCTTGGCGCGCACCACGATGCCGTGAAAACAGGGGCGGTAACCCGCCCCTATCATCATAGGAGGAACGAGAAAGAGGCTCACGCCGCCATCGCCCGGTCGAGCGCGGCGGCGCCGGCGCGCAGGCGGGGGATCAGCTCGCGGCCGAACTCGATGGTGTCCTCGAACGGATCGAAGCCGCGTACCAGGAACGAGTGGACGCCGAGCTTGTAGTACTCGAGCAGGGCGTCGGCGACCTGCTCGGCGGTACCGACCAGGCACGAGGTGTTGCCGGTCGCGCCGGTCGCCTCGGCGATCGGCATCCACAGCCGCGCGTCGTGCGTCTCGCCCTGCGCGGCGAAATCGAGCAGGCGGCGCGCCGACTGATCGAGCGGCGCCTTGTTGTTGCCGAAGCCCGTCGAATCGCCCGGCCTTCTGATGGCCGACAGGATCCGCCGCGCCCGATCCCACGCCTCTCCCTCGGTCGCCCCCAGGATCGGCCGGAACGAGATGTTGAAGGTGGGCGTACGCCCGAACTTCGCCGCCCGGGCACGGAACTCGGCGATGCGCTGGGCCGTGGCGGCGAGCGGCTCGCCGAACATCGCGAAGACGTCGCAGTGCCGGGCGCCCATCGCCAACGCGCCTTCCGACGAGCCGCCGAAGAACAGCGACGGGTGGGGCTTCTGAAACGGCTGGATGTCGGAGCGCGCCCCGCGCAGGCGGTAGAACTCGCCTTCGAAGTCGAAGCGCTTCTCGCCCGTCCAGACCAGCTTCATCACCTCGATGTACTCGGCGGCGCGGCGATAGCGCACCTCCTTGGGGGCGAAGTCGCCCTCGTTCTCCTGCTCGGCATCGCTGGCGCCCGAGATGATGTGGATCGCGATGCGCCCGCCGGTGAGCTGGTCGAAGGTGGCGATCTTGCGGGCCGCGAGGGTCGGCGCAACGAAGCCCGGACGATGGGCAATGAGGAAACCCAGCCGCTCGGTATGCTGCGCCGCATGCTGCGCGACCAGGAACCCTTCGGCCGACGACGCGGTGTAGCCGACCAGCGCGAGATCGAACCCGGCCTGGTCGTGCGCCTGAGCGAACGAGCGCAGATAGGCCGGCGAGAGGCCGCCGCGGATGACGTGAACCGTTGCGCCGTCGCTGGGCGGCGTGACGCCGATCATCCCGATTACCCGCACCGGCATGGCTTCCTCCGACTTTGCGCCTTGCAGAACGCGCGATGCTAATCCGAATCGGCAGACGATAGTAGAGGTCGCCTCATGGCCGGCAGGGCGCCAAGCCGATGGCGTTCATGGATTCTGCGATCATCATCAAGACGCGCGCCATCAATGGGCGCGCTCCGGCCACGACTCAGTTGCCCGCCATCAGGTCGCGCACGTCGGCGATGCAACCCCGAACGGCGGCGGCCGCGGCCATTTGCGGGCTGACGAGATGCGTCCGCCCGCCGGCGCCCTGCCGGCCCTCGAAGTTGCGGCTCGACGTCGAGGCCGAGCGCTCGCCAGGCGCCAGCCGGTCGGCATTCATCGCAAGGCACATCGAGCAGCCGGGATCGCGCCACTGGAAGCCGGCGTCGCGGAACACCCGGTCGAGCCCTTCCCGCTCGGCCGCGGCCTTGACGAGCCCGGAACCCGGCACGACCAGCGCCTGGACATGACCGGCGACCCTGCGGCCTCGCGCGATCGATGCCGCGGCGCGCAGATCCTCGATGCGGCCGTTGGTGCACGAGCCGATGAACACCTTGTCGACCCTGATACCGCTCATCGGCTGGCCGGCCGCGAGCCCCATGTAGTCGAGGCTGCGCGCCAGCGCGGCGCGCCGCGCGGGATCGGGCTCATCGAGGGGATCGGGCACGCGGGATGTCACCGGGACGACGTGCTCGGGGCTGGTGCCCCAGGTCACCTGCGGCGCCAGCCCGGCCGCCTCGACCGTCACCTCGCGATCGAAAATCGCTCCCGGATCGGACTTCAGCCCCTTCCAGTATGCCACCGCGCGGGGCCACACATCCGGACCGGGCGCATAGGGCCGGCCGGCGAGATAGTCGAACGTCGTGTCGTCGGGCGCGATCAGGCCGCAGGTCGCGCCTGCCTCGATCGCCATGTTGCACAAAGTCATGCGGGCTTCCATCGACAGCCGCTCGACCGTCGGGCCGGAAAACTCGATCACGTGCCCGTTGGCGCCGGCCGTGCCCAGCCTGCCGATGACCGCCAGGATCAGGTCCTTGGCCGACACGCCGAGCGGCAGATCGCCGCCGACGGCGATCCGCATGGTGCGCGACCGTCGCGCCATGATGGTCTGGCTGGCCAGCACGTGCTCGACCTCGGACGTGCCGATGCCGAACGCGAGCGCGCCGAACGCACCATGAGTTGCGGCATGGCTGTCGCCGCAAACGATCGACATGCCGGGCTGGATGAACCCCTGCTCCGGGCCGACGACGTGCGAGATGCCCTGACGGCCGTCGCCGATCGAGAAGCACGGCACGCCGAACTGCCGCGCGTTGCGCTCCAGGGTCTCGATCTGCAGGCGCGCTTGCGGATCGGCGATGCCGGCGGCGCGGCCGCAAGTAGGCGCGTTGTGATCGACGACCGCGAGCGCCGCCATCGGCCTGCGCACGACGCGGCCCGACGCCCGCAACCCATCGAAGGCCTGCGCGCTGCTGTGCTCGTCGAGCAGATGACCGTCGACATAAAGCAGCGCATGGCCGTCGCCCTTGTCCTCGACGACGTGACTGTCCCAGAGCCGATCGTACAGGGTGCGCGGGGCCGTCGGCTCGGGCCTCATGGCGTCCGATGAAGGGTCGTGCACGGGAGACCCGCTGCCCAAGCCACCCGAGCTGCGGCTGCGAGAGCTATTCCCGCACCTTGACGGCATCGGAGATGAACTGGACCTCCTGGACAGGCACCGGCACCGCGGATTCGCGGCAGAAGGTGGCACCGAGGGTCCAGTTGTTCGCCGGGCTGTTGCGCACGAAGCCGATGCACTGACGGTTGCCCTTCTGGAAGGTGACGTAGCGTTCGCCGGTCGGGCCCGTCGTCACTGCCCAGTTGCCGCCGCCGGCCGAGACGTTCTTCAGTGCATCGGCGGTACGGATCCAGTCGATCAGGGCCGAGTTCGACGTGACCGGGCTCATGCCGCCCACGCCATGGGCCGCGACGAGCCGGTAGTAGCCGATGGCGACCTCGCTTTTCGAGTCCGCGTAAGTCAGGCGCCAGCTCTGGACGTTGCCGATCCGGAAGGTGCGGACATTGGATACCCAGCATTGATTGAACGGAATCCCGTACACGGGCGCCGTGGCGCAGGGGATCACCTGATTGAAGTTCCAGTCGTCGGCATGCGCCGGCGAACCCGCCGCCAGGCCAGCCAGGAGAGCGACGGCAACGACCGCGACAGGTCGGATGGCCTTGGACAGCGCCGGAGGGCTGTCCGCGTCGATCTTTCGACGCCCGAGCTCATGTCGCCTCACGTTCGCGCACTCCCACTCACCGCCATCGACAAAGGACGATTCCACAGATCGCCTACGTCAGCAATCGCGCCAAGTTCCCATTGGCGCGAGAGCACAGCGTCGACCGACCGCGCAACAGGGCGGTCGCGCCCCTGACAGATTTGCCAGCTCACCCGATCACCGCGCCGGCGACAGGCCGTAAGGGCAGGAGCTGGCGCCCGGGAAGGACAGCCGTCGCCCGGATCCGTCCATACAGACGACGCCACCTTCCCGATAGGTCGGGCCCGGCGTCGACGGTCCGGCGGGTTGCTGCGGCGGCGCCGCTGCCCTGGCTCTCGCCGCCGCTTCCGCACGCCTCTTTTCTTCCTCGTCGTGCTTCGCGAGGCCTGCAGCAGCCTCGCTCAGCAAGGACTGCTGCTGGGCGGCGGTAAGGAAACCCGTCACGGGCTGACTGCGGGCTTTCTGCCACGCCTGGATCATCTCGCGCGTGCGCGGCCCGATGGCGCCGTCGATCCCACGCGTGTCGAAACCAAGTGAGGTCAACGCAACCTGGATGCGCTGGCGATCGACCGGGCTCAGCCGGAGCGCCACCTCGGCCGCCTCCGCCGCCGACTTCAAGGCCGCGGCCTCCGACTCGGCGCGTGCCCTCGCCTCGGCCTCCGCCTTCTGCCTGGCCTCTGTTTCGGCCCGCAGCTTTGCATCGGCATCGGCCTTCAGACGCGCTTCGGCGTCGGCCCTCTCCCGGGCTTCGGCTGCCGCCTGCTGGCGAGCCTCGGCTTCGGCCTTCTGACGCGCGACCTCTTCGGCGCGCTGCCGCGCCTCCGCCTCGGCCTTCTGGCGAGCTTCCGCTTCGGCCTTCTGCCGGGCCTCGGCTTCGGCCTTCTGGCGCGCCGCCGCCTCAGCACGCTGGCGCGCTTCCGCCTCAGCTTTCTGACGAGCTTCCGCTTCGGCCCGCTGACGCGCTTCCGCCTCAGCTCTCTGACGAGCTTCCGCTTCGGCCTTCTGGCGGGCCTCGGCCTCAGCCTTCTGGCGCGCTGCCGCCTCGGCGCGCTGACGCGCTTCCGCCTCGGCCTTCTGACGCGCTTCCGCTTCAGCCCGCTGCCGCGCTTCGGCTTCGGACTTCTGCCTCGCGTCTGCCTCGGCCCTCTGCCTGGCGTCCGCTTCCGCCTTTGCCCTAGCATCGGCCTCGGCCTTCTGCCTGGCTGCAGCCTCCGCGCGCTGACGCCCCTCCACCTCGGCCTTCAGCTTCGCCTCGGCTTCGGCGGTCTGGCGAGCGTCGGCCTCGGCCTTCTGTCGCGCATCAGCCTCTGCCCTTTGGCGCGCTGCCGCTTCGGCCTCCTGCCTGGCTGCCGCGTCCGCCCGAGCCCTGGCGTCGGCCTCGGCTGCCTGTCGCGCTTCCGCCTCGGCACGAGCCTTGGCGTCAGCCTCCGCCTTCTGCCTCTCCTCGGCCTGCTGCCGCGCCGCCTGTTCCGCCTGTTGCCGGGCTTCCGCCTCGGCCCTCTGTCGCGCGCCGGCTTCGGCCTCGAGCCTGGCGTCCTGCTCGGCCTTCTCCCGGGCCGCAATCTCCTGGGTGACGGTCCTGGGATCGCGGACGTCCGCCGAGTCGGGCTCCGGCGAGAATGCCCAGTAGCCGGCTGCTGCCAGCACGAGCACGGCCAGGGCCACGCCGCCGTAGAGCAACCCGCGCTTGCCGCCAACGCCGGCCGGCGACGAGGCGGTCACCGCGGCAGGCACTGCCGGGACCGGCGAAGCGAGCGGCGGCGAACCCGACCGCGATTGGGCGGTCGGTGCATGCAAGGTAGACCCGTGCGTGGTCAGCCCGTGGCTGGTCGGCTCGTGGGTAGCCGGCGGCTCCACCGAGGGAGACGGCGCGGCCCCCGGCGAGCCGGCGGCCGGCGGCGCAGACGGCGCGCTGCGCGAGCGGCTTCTCGCGCCGATGATCGTCGACCCGCCCTCGCCATCGTCCGCCCCGGTGAGCTGGCGCCGCCAGCCGGGGATCGACTGCGGGCGATCCTTCGAGCGCACCGCCAGGCCGGAGTCGATCGCTTCCAGGAGCGTCCGCGTGAAGCCCGTCGGCGCAAGCTCGACCAGCGGCTTGTAGGCGTCGTTGAGGGCGCGTTCGAGCGAGCTCGGCGGGGCATGGCCGGTGATCGTGTGATAGATGGTCGCCGAGAGGCCGTAGATGTCGGTCCACGGCCCCTGCTTGTCCGAGGTCAGCTGCTCGGCGGCGGCGTAACGCGGCGTGAAGATCGCCGTCATTGCCGCCGTGCGATCGGCCATCGAGGCACGCGAGGCGCCGAAATCGATCAGGGTCGGATTGTCGTGCGAATCGAGAATGATGTTGGCCGGCTTGATATCGCGGTGCAGGAAGCCCGCCTTGTGAACCTCCTCGAGGCCGTCGAGCAGGCGCCCCAGCATGCGCTCGACGATCGCCGGCGGCAGCTGCCTGTCGCGCTTGAGGCGCTGCTCGACGGTGTCGCCGCGGGCCAGCGCCATGACCATGTAGGCCGTTCCATGGGCCTCCATGAAATCGTAGACCCGCACGACCGCCGGCACGCCTTCGAGCGTCGCCAGGATGCGGGCTTCCTCGAGGAAGCGTTCGCGCCCCCAGATGAAGTCCTCGGCATGCTGCGTCGAGCGCGGCACGACCGTGGTGCCGCCCTCGCGGAGCGCGAGCGCGGTCGGCAGGTACTCCTTGATCGCGACCTCGCGCCCGAGCACCGTGTCGCGCGCATAGTAGGTGATGCCGAAACCGCCCTGGCCCAGAACCGACACCAGCTCGTAGTTGCGCAGGCGCGTGCCCGCGGGAAGCGTTCCGCGGAGCCCGTCCTCCCTGGCATCAGCTTTGGCGTCGGAGGCCATGCCTATCTCAGTGCATGGAATGTGAAATCGGAACGCCCGTACTCTAGGTGCACCGCCGAGAGAGCGTCAAGAATGGGCACCTGCCGCCTCATGGCTTGCCGATGCCGGGGCAGCGATGAAACGTCCTGCGCTGGACCGCGAAGCATCCTACTCCCACCCCGAACACGGAAGGACCGCAGATCGAAGCAGGCGAGACAGCGCCCGCTTCAGACCGCATGACAGCATCTTCACACAAGGTCGGCACGGCCACCAGACTGCACGAAAGCGGCCTCACGAAGGCGGAGGCGCGTCGAACCCGGGAACACCATGTGCATCGGTGCACCGTTGCCGTGCGCGAATCTTCACTTGTCCAATTCGCAGAAAGGTGCAGATATCTCGCTTCCGCCTGGTGCGACCGTCCATCAGACATTCCTTGAGGAAACGAGGAGTCGGTGCCCGCGATAGAGCTGAAGCCGCTGATCGGACGCCTGAACGATGTCTGTCGCCGCGCCCTCGAGAGCGCAGCGGGCCTGACGGCCCTGCGCACGCACTACAATGTCGAGATCGAGCACATGCTGGTCGGCCTGCTCGACCGCACCGACACCGACCTGGCCGCGATCCTGCGCCGCTGGGAGATTGATCCGGGCCGCCTGACCAACGACATCAACCGTTCGCTCGAGCGCATGAAGACCGGCAATGGCCGGGCGCCTTCGCTGTCGCCCGACATCGTCGAGATGGTCAAGCACGCCTGGCTGTTCGCATCTGTCGAGCAGGGGGCGAGCCGCCTGCGCTCGGGCCACCTGCTGTGGGCGCTGCTGGCCGACGACATGCTGGCGCGCCGGGCGCGCGAGGCCTCGGGGCTGCTTGCCGCCATCCAGCCCGACATCCTGAAACGCGACTACGTCGCGATCTGCGGCAACACCTCGGAGGCGGCGCAGGCGACCAGCCAGGCGGTCGGCTCCGAGGCGGCCGGTACGGGCGCCGGCGAGACCAGGCCCGGCGGCTCGGGCGCGCTCGAGCAGTTCACGATCGATCTCACCGCCCAGGCCAAGGCCGGCAAGATCGATCCCATCCTCGGCCGCGATTTCGAGATACGGCAGATGGTCGATATCCTGACCCGCCGCCGCCAGAACAACCCGATCCTCACCGGCGAGGCGGGCGTCGGCAAGACCGCGGTGGTCGAGGGCCTGGCGCTGCGCATCGCCGCCGGCGACGTGCCGGCGGCGCTGAAGGACGTGACCCTGCGCACGCTCGACCTCGGCCTGCTGCAGGCCGGCGCCGGCGTGAAGGGCGAGTTCGAGAACCGGCTCAAGTCGGTGATCGACGAGACCAAGGGCAGCCCCAAGCCGATCGTGCTGTTCATCGACGAAGCGCACACGCTGATCGGCGCCGGCGGCGCGGCCGGCCAGAACGACGCCGCCAATCTGCTCAAGCCGGCCCTGGCCCGCGGCGAGCTGCGCACCATCGCCGCCACCACATGGGCGGAATACAAGAAGTACTTCGAGAAGGATGCCGCCCTCACCCGGCGCTTCCAGCCGATCAAGGTCGAGGAGCCGAGCGAGAAGCTCGCCACCGCGATGATCCGCGGCCTGGTCTCGACATTGGAGCAGCATCACAAGGTCCGCATCTTCGACGAGGCGGTGAGCGAGGCGGTGCGCCTGTCGGCGCGCTACATCCCCGCCCGCCAGCTGCCCGACAAGGCGGTCAGCCTGATCGACACCGCCTGCGCGCGCGTGGCGATGAGCCAGAACGCGACGCCGGCGCCGATCGATGACCGCCGCCGCCGCATCAGCCTGATCGACACCGAGCTCAAGATCATCGAGCGCGAGGAGGCGGGCGGCCTCGACCATGCGACGCGACGCGGCGAGCTCACGACCGAGCGCGAGACGTTGAGCGCCGAGCTGGTCAAGCTCGAGGAGCGCTGGCACGCCGAGCGCGCGCTGGTCACCGAGATCGACGCGGCGCGAGGCAGGATCGAAGCTGCCGCCGCGCCGGCCACGGCCAACCTGCCCGCCGATGGGGCACCGGCGCCGGCGATCGACGGTGCTGCCGAGCGCGCCGCGCTCGCCGACCTGACCAGGCGCCTGCACGCGCTGCAGGGCGAGCAGCCGCTGATCTTCCCGTTCGTCGACGGTCAGGCGATCGCCGAGATCGTCGAGAGCTGGACCGGCATCCCAGCCGGCCGCATGCAGTCCGACGAGATCAAGACGGTGCTGAACCTGCGCGAAGCGATGGAGAAGCGCGTCGTCGGGCAAAGCCATGCGATGGAGGCGGTCGCCCGCGCGATCCACACCAGCCGCGCCGGCCTCACCGATCCGCGCCGGCCGATCGGCGTCTTCCTGTTCGTCGGCACATCGGGCGTCGGCAAGACGGAAACCGCGCTCACCTTGGCGCAGCTGCTCTACGGCGGCGAGCAGAACGTCACCACCATCAACATGGCCGAGTTCAAGGAAGAGCATAAGGTCAGCCTGCTGATGGGCAGCCCGCCGGGCTATGTCGGCTACGGCGAAGGCGGCGTGCTCACCGAGGCGGTGCGCCGCCGTCCCTACAGCGTCGTGCTGCTCGACGAGATGGAGAAGGCGCATCCTGGCGTCCAGGACGTTTTCTACTCGGTTTTCGACAAGGGCAACATGAAGGACGGCGAAGGCCGTGACATCGATTTCAAGAACACCGTCATCATCATGACGAGCAACGCCGGCACCGATCTCATCACCAAGCTGTTCGCCGATCCCGAGACGGCGCCCGACGCCGCAGGCCTCGCCGACGCGCTGCGCCCCGAGCTCGCGAAGTTCTTCAAGCCGGCGTTCCTCGGACGCCTGACGCTGGTGCCGTATTTCCCATTGTCGGACGAGATTATCCGCCAGATTGTCGTCATGCAGCTCGAGCGGATTCGCCGCCGCGTGCGCGACAGCCACCGCGCCAGCTTCGACTGGGCGCCGCAACTGGTCGAGACGATCGCGGCGCGTTGCACGGAAAGCACGTCGGGCGCGAGAAATGTCGAAAATATTCTTACGCGCACACTGCTGCCCGAATTGTCTGCTGAAGTGCTGTCTCGGTTGGCCGACGGGGAGTCAATCAGCAGTGTTCACGTAGACGTCGCCGAGGACGGATCGTTCAAGCTCGCAGTCAACCAGTCCTGACGACGTCTCTTCCTTCCCCTTTCTCTGAAGGAGCCAAGACATGGCGATCTACATGAAGTTCGGCGACATCAAGGGCCAGGTGACGACCGAAGGATACAAGGACTGGATCGAGCTGAACTCGTTCCAGTACGGCGTGAACCGCAACGTCTCGTCGGGCGCCGGCGGCAGGGGCCGTGAAGGCGCGAACCCGCACATCAGCGACATCGTCGTCACCAAGGAGTTCGACGTCGCATCGCCGAAGCTCTATCAGGATGCGGTGGCCGGCACGTTCAGCACCAAGGTCGAGATCAAGCTGACGACCACGACCAAGAACAAGGTCGATACTTATCTCGCCGTCGAGATGACGGATTGCGGCGTCGCCAGCTACTCGACGAGCTCGGGTGGCGACAAGCCGATGGAGAGCCTGTCGCTCAACTTCACCAAGATCATGTACACGCCGTCGCCGCTCGACGTGAAGGGATCGCCGGTGAAGGGCGCGGTCGTGACCTACGACCTGATGAAGATGAAGGCGAGCTGATCATCCCGTTCGGCCGGGTGGCGGACGTTCCGATCGTCCGCCTCCTGGTCGGCTTGGCAGGGCCAATCTAGGCCGCCGGTGGCTCGGGACGCTTCATCCCGAGGCTGGTCAGCAGGGCTGTGCGCGAGCCCTCGTCGGCGATCAGCTCGGCGACGAGCTCAGGCCAAGCCATGCGTGCCCGTCGCACCGCCTCATCCAGCGTGTAGCCGATGGGCGAGTTGGGCTCGTTGCGCTTGAACCACTCGGCGATCGCCTCCAGCTGGCTGAGCGCCTGCTCGCGACCGGCAATCGGGCCCCCATCGACAACCGCCGACGCGGCTGCCCCTGCCCTGGCGATCGCCGCCGGCGCGGTCGCCGGCTCGCCGTCGGCAGGTGCCGGCTCGGCTGCCTCGGTCTCCGGTGCGAAGCGGTTGCAGGTGTCCAGCATGAGCTGCAAGGCGTCGCGAACGCGGATGCCCGACGGGCTGGCCGGCCCGGCCTTCTCGTCGAGGGCTCGTCCCATCGCCTCCCAGGCCGCCATGACCTCCACCAGAATTGCCCGCTGATCCGCCCAGTGGGCCTTGCCGGCGGCGCGCGCCTCCTTCTCGACGTCCTCGAACGGCACGACGCCTGAAGCGATGCGCTGCTCGCGCCGTTCGGGGTCGAGGATGCCGGCCAGCTCGAGGGAGGATTGGTACTGCCAGAGGCAGAACGGGGAGCCGTCCGGCCGCGTGAACAGGGGCAGCTTCCTCAGGGGCTGCATCAGCGTGCCGTCGGCGCCCTGGCCGGACAGGCCGGCGACGGCGGCGACACGCATCTCCATGTCGCCTTCCTCGGGCAGTGGGAACAAGCCATCCCAGTAGCGCTCGACCAGCCCGCCGATCACCGAGGCGCCGGCCTTCAGGCCCTCGAGCCCGGCCGTCCGGACCAGGGCCTCGGTCAGCCAGGTCGCCACCTCGAGGTCCTTGGTCGAATCTTTCAAGGCGCCGGCGGCAAGCGTGGCGACGGGACGCCATTTGCCCTGCAAGCCCTCGTCGCCGCCGCCGCCCTCGCCTTGCCGGTCCGGGCTGTCGGCCTGGCGCTCGGCATCGCGCGCATCGGCGCGGGCGTCGCGCAGGCGAAAATAGACCGAGGTCGGCGTGTAGTCCTCCCGGAGATCGGTGCCGACAGGCTGGTCGCCGGGAATGGCTGCCAGGATCGCTTCGAGGTCGTCCGGCCCGAGTTCCAAAGCCATCGCGGAAATACCCCCTGGAGTCGACTGATTTGATACAATTCATCTGGCGGCGTCATGCTGTCAAACCATGGTCCGGCGAGGCCCCGTACTTGTCAGCGGGGGGCCGTCTCGCCATCATGAATCCCGGCAAAGCGTTCCGTGGACGCCCCAATCCGTCCGGCGTATTGTTGTTTCATCGGAGGTCCTGCCAATGAGCTCCAGTATTCACGACAAGCTCAATCGCGTCCGCAAGCCCCGGGTGCACATCACCTACGATGTCGAGACGGAGGGAGCCGAGATCCAGCGCGAGCTGCCGTTCGTCGTGGGCGTCATGGGCGACTTCTCCGGTGACCCGACGGCACCGCTGAAACCCCTGGCCGACCGGAAATTCATCCAGATCGATCGCGATAACTTCAACGAGGTCATGGCCAACATGACGCCCGGCCTGAAGCTCAAGGTCGACAACAAGCTGGCCAACGACGGCACGCAGATGGCGGTCGACCTGAAGTTCAACTCGATCGACGATTTCGAGCCGGCGCGCGTGGCCGCCCAGGTTCCCGCCCTCGCCTCCCTGCTCGAGGCCCGCGCCAAGTTGCGCGACCTGATGAGCAAGGTCGACCGGTCGGAGGAGCTGGAGAACCTGCTCGAGCAGGTGCTGAGCTCGGAAACCGAGCTCAAGGCGCTGTCCGGTCAGCTCGGCGCCAAGAAAACGGAGGGTTGATAGATGGCTGAGACCGCACGCGAAGCGGATGCTGGCGCCGCCGTCACCGAGGCGGCACCCGGATTGCTCGACCAGATCATCACGAACACCAAGCAGACCGAGCCTGACCGCGCCCAGGATCTCGTCAAGAACCTCGTCGAGCAGGCGCTCGCCGGCACGGTCACCTTCGACCGCAACCTCACGCGAACCTTCGACAAGGCGATCGCGGCGATCGACGCCAGGCTGTCGGCCCAGCTCAACGAGGTCATGCACGATCCCAAGTTCCTCAAGCTCGAGGGCACGTGGCGCGGCCTGCACTACCTGGTGCAGAACTCGGAGACCAGCACGACGCTCAAGATCCGCGTGCTGAACCTTCCCAAGCGCGAGCTCAACCGCGACCTCACGCGCGCCATCGAGTTCGACCAGAGCCAGCTGTTCAAGAAGATCTACGAGAACGAGTTCGGCACCCCGGGCGGCGAGCCGTACGGCGCGCTGATCGGCGACTACGAATGGACCAGCCATCCCGACGACATCGAGACGCTCCGGCTGGTGTCCAACATCGCCGCCGGCGCCTTCGCGCCGTTCATCTCGGCGGCCGGCGCCAGCATGTTCGGCTTCGACAGCTGGACCGAGCTTTCCAAGCCGCGCGACCTCGCCAAGATCTTCGAGACCGCCGAGTACACCAAGTGGCGCAGCTTCCGCGACAGCGAGGATTCGCGCTTCGTGAACCTGGTCATGCCGCGCGTCATCGCCCGCGTGCCCTACGGCAAGGAGACCAAGCCGATCGACGAGTTCGCCTACGAGGAGGCGCCACTCGACGCCAGCGGCAAGTCGCGCGTCATGGATCATAACTCCTATTGCTGGTCCAACGCCGCCTACGTGATGGGCGCGCGCCTCACCGACGCCTTCGCCAAGACCGGCTTCTGCACCGCCATCCGCGGCGCCGAGGGTGGCGGCAAGGTCGAGAACCTGCCGACCCACGTCTTCAAGTCCGACGACGGCGACGCCGACACCAAGTGCCCGACCGAGATCGGCATCACCGACCGGCGCGAGTTCGAGCTGTCGAACCAGGGCTTCCTGCCGTTGTGCCACTACAAGAACACCGACTACGCCGTGTTCTTCGGCGGCCAGACGACCCAGAAGCCGAAGAAGTACGATCGCCCCGAGGCGACCGCCAACGCCGCCATCTCGGCGCGCCTGCCCTACATCATGGCGACCAGCCGGTTCGCGCACTATCTGAAGGTGATGGCGCGCGACAAGATCGGCAGCTTCATGGAAGCGAGCAACGTCGAGAGCTGGCTCAATCGCTGGATCCAGAACTACGTCAACACCAACGAGAATGCCGGGCAGGACATGAAGGCCCGTTTCCCGCTGCGCGAGGCGAGGGTCGAGGTGCGCGAGATCCCCGGCAAGCCCGGCTCCTACAACGCCATCGCCTACATGCGGCCGTGGCTGCAGATGGAAGAGCTGACCACCAGCATGCGCATGGTCGCCAACATCCCGAAGGCCGCCTGACCGCGCGGCCCGCGGGCCAGCGCACGCCACAGCCATGGCCGAATCGGCCACGCCCTCGCCGCTCGACACGATCGCCGTCGCACCTCCGGCGGCCGTCGAAGCGGCTTCCGCGCTGCGCGATGCGATCCTCGCCGGCCAGTTCTTCGGTGCACGGCATGCCAACGGCGCTGCTGCTCTGGCGGCATTCCTGCACGGAGGCGGCAGTGCCTACGACGCGTTGCGGGCATGGTTCGGCGAAGCCTTCGTGGGCCTGCTCGCCGACGGGCGCGAATCGCTGCGCGCGGCGATCGACCGCGACATCACCGAGATCGATGCGGCGATCGGCGCCCAGCTCGACGCCATCCTGCACGAGCCGCGCCTCCAGACGCTCGAAGGCCGTTGGCGCGGGCTCGCCTGGCTGATTGCGGGCGTCGAGCCCGGCCGGCGGGTGAAGGTGCGCATGCTCTCCGTCCGCTGGCCAGAGATCTGCCGCGACCTCGAGCGCGCGCTCGAGTTCGACCAGAGCAACATCTTCAAGAAGGTCTACGAGGAGGAGTTCGGCATGCCGGGCGGCGAGCCGTTCGGCCTCATGGTGATCGACCATGCGGTGCGCCATCGCACGGCGGCCGGCGCCACCACCGACGACGTCGGTGCGCTCGCCCTCCTGTCGGCGGTCGCCGCCGCGGCGTTCATGCCGGTGGTGCTGTCGCTGCACCCCTCCGTGCTCGAGATCGACCGGTTCTCCGATCTCGACGGCGTGCGCGACGTCGCGGCACCGTTGCGCAACGCCGAGCATCTGCGCTGGCGCGCGCTGGCGGCCCGGGCCGACATGCGATTCATCGCCGTGACCCTGCCCAGCCTGCTGGCGCGCCATCCGTGGGGCGACGATCCCAGCCGCGTCGACGGCTTCCGCTACTGGGAGCACGCGCCCGACGCGGCCAGCCGCGTATGGATGAGCGCGGGCTACGCCTTCGCCGCCTGCGCGGTGCGCGCCTTCGCCGAGAACGGCTGGCCGGCCGACGTGCGCGGCGTCGAGACCGACCGGGTGGGCGGCGGCCTGGTCACCGATCTCGTCCCCGAGCCGTTCGCCAGCGGCCCGCCTTTCGCCTGGCCCCGCACCGCCATCGAGTACCAGCTGGGCAATCGCCAGGAACAGGATCTGGTCGATGTCGGCCTGATGCCGGTATCGGCCCTGCCCTTCGGCTCCGATCTGGTATTCGGCGCGGTGCGCAGCATGCAGGCGCCGGCGACCTACACCGGCGCCACTGCGGCGGCGGCGGACGCCAATGCGCGGCTGTCGGCGCAGGTCAACTCGATGCTGTGCGCCTCGCGCTTCGCCCATCTCCTCAAGGTGATGGGACGCGACATGGTCGGCTCGTTCAAGACCGCCGACGAGATCGAGCGTCAGCTCAATCGCTGGCTACAGGAATACGTCAACACCAACATCAGCAGCACCGGGGAATCGCGCGCGCGCTTCCCGCTCGTCGAAGGCGAGGTCCAGGTACGCGAGCGGCTGGGCAGGCCCGGCGTGTTCGGCTGCGTCATGCGCCTGCGCCCGCACTACCAGCTCGAGGACGTATCGACGACCTTCCACCTGGTGACCGAGATCGCCGCCCCGTCAGGTGGCTAACAAGGCAAAAAGCGCTATTGATAGCGGCCGACCGGTCGCCTTGGATGATCTTTCGCGAGGAGCTTCGATGGCACAACCGACCTCAAATCCTGCAGCCCCCGGCGACGCCGGCAAGCTCTTCCGCGAGGGCCGCCTCGCCGAGGCGCTGGGTGCGGCCAACGCGGCGGTCCGCAAGGCGCCGACCGACATCGGCGCCCGCCTCCTCCTCGCCGAGCTGCTGCTCTTCTCGGGCAATGTCGATCGCGTCGACGTCGTCCTCGACGCCTGCGCCGACCTCGATCCGAAATCGGCCATCGTGGTCGCCGAGTTCCGCCAGCTGTTGCGCGGCGAGACGGCGCGCCGCCAGCTGTTCAGCGAAGGCCGGGTGCCGGAGTTCCTTGGCGAGCCGACGGCGGCGCAGCGCCTGGCGCTGTCGGCCGTGGTCGCCCTGCGCGCCGGCGATGCCGCCGGCGCCGGCAAGCTCGTCGCCGAGGCCGAGGAGGCGCGCGTCCATCCCAGCGGCAGCACCGCGGACGGTCCGTTCGACGACATGCGCGACGGCGACGACGTGCTGGGCTGCTGCTTCGAGGCGATCACCACGACCGGCAAGTACTTCTGGCTGCCGCCCGAGCGGGTCGTCGACATGCAGCTCCATCCCCTGAAGCGGCCGCGCGACCTGTTCTGGCGGCGCGCCTCGGTGCAGATCGCCGACGGCCCCGACGGTGACGTCTACCTGCCCACCATCTATCCGCCGCTCGACAAGAGCGCCGGCGAGCCGACCGATGCGCTTCGCCTCGGCCGCGCCACCGACTGGCATCAGATCGGCGAGGACGGGCCGACGCGCGGCATCGGCGCCGTCACCCTGGTGGTCGGCGAGGAGCCCAGGACCTGGCTGGAGATGAGCTCGATCCAGTTCAAGAGCGCGGCATGAGCGACGCGCGAGGCGGCCGCGGCATCCTCGAGGGCGGATCGCGCAATCCCCCGCGGCGGGCGCAGCTTCCGTTGCTCGACCGGCTGATGGATGCCGATCCGGCCGAGACGGCCGATCGGCCCCTGTCGGCGGCGACGGCGATGAATGCGCTGCGCGCCAGCGTCGGCCGCGACCTCGAGGAGCTGCTCAACACGCGGCGGCGGTGGCGCTCGTGGGACTCCCGCTACGCGGAGCTGGAACGCTCGCTGGTCGGCTTCGGACTGCCGGATTTCGCGGCTGGCGCCTTCAACGATGCGGGCCGACGCGAGGAGCTGCGCCAGCTGGTCGAGGCCTGCATCCGCCGCTTCGAGCCTCGCATCACCAGCCTGCGCGTCACCCTGATGGAGACCGGCGACCAGCAGAGCGCCACCCTGCGCATGCGCATCGAGGCGCTGCTGAGCGCCGACCCGGTGCCCGAGCCGATCACCTTCGACACGCTGGTCGATCTCGACACGAAGAACGTGACCGTGGCCACGAGAGAGGGCTGAGCCGTGTCCGACGCCCTGCTCGCCTATTTCAATCGCGAGCTCGAGGCCCTGCGCGGGCTGGCCAGCGAGTTCGCCGAACGGCACCCCAAGATCGCGGGCCGGCTGCGCCTGACCAAGGACACGGTCGACGATCCCCATGTCGGCCGCCTCCTCGAAGGCGTGGCATTCCTCGGTGCCCGCGTGCAGCACCGGCTCGACGACGAGTTTCCCGAGCTCACCGATGCACTGCTCTCGGTGCTCTATCCGCACTACCTGGCGCCGTTGCCCTCGGCGGCGATCGTGCGCTTCGCGTCCGATCCGGCGATGGCCGGCCCGGCGCGCCTGCCGTCCGGGCTGGCGATCGCCACCGAGCCGGTCGGCGGCGAGAGGTGCACGTTCCGCACCGCCTACCCCCTGACCCTGTGGCCCGTCGAGGTCGAGGCGGTGCGGCTCTCCGGCATGCCGCTCGCCGCCCCCGCCAACCCGGCGGCGAGCGGCGCGATGGCCTGCCTGCGCATCACCCTGCGCTGTCCCAACCCGGACATGACCTTCACCAAGCTCGGCCTCGACCGGCTTCGCTTCTTTCTGCCCGGCGAGCACGGTGCCCAGCTTCTCGAGCTGCTGCTCGCCCATACGATCTCGGTCGCGCTGGCCGACGACGTGATCGACCCGCAGCCGGTCATCCTGCCGCCGGATACGCTGCAGGCCGTGGGCTTCGCCCCCGAGGAAGCGCTGTTTCCCTGGCCGGCCCGCTCGTTCTCCGGCTTCCGCCTGCTCAGCGAGTACTTCGCCGCGCCGGAAAAGTTCCAGTTCGTCGATTTCTGCCGGCTCGACGCCAAGACCCTGGTCGCCGCCGGCAACAAGCTGGACATCTTCGTCTATCTCGATCGCATGGTGCCCGCGCTCGAGCGCACGATCCAGGCAGGCAGCATGATCCTCGGCTGCACGCCGATGGTGAACCTGTTCCCCCATCGCTGCGAGCCGATCGCGCTCGATCACACCAAGGTCGAGTATCGAATCGAGCCCGACGCTCGTCGGCCCGCGAGCTTCGAGGTCTGGTCGGTCGAGCGCGTGCGCGAAAGCCTGCCGGGCGGCGAGTTCCGGGCGTGGATGCCGTTCCATCGGCTGACGCGCAGCGGAGCCGGCGACGACGAGGAGGCCAGGATCGGCGGTTTCTACGGCACCGCGCGTCGCGACATCGGCGGCGGCATTCGCGGCACCGATGTCTTCCTGTTGCCGCACGACGCGGCGTTCGACCCCGAGCAGGCGGGCGGCAGCGTGCTGTCGGTCGATGCGATCTGCTGCAATCGTGAGCTGCCGGCATCGCTGCCGTTCGGCGGTGGCCGGCCGACGTTGCAGCTGGTCGAGGGTGCAGCCGTCGTGACCGGGGTCACCTGCCTCACGGCGCCGACCCCGACGCTGCGCCTGCCGCGGCAGGAGCGCGGCTTCTGGCGCCTCGTCTCGCACCTGTCGCTCGGGCATCTCAGCGTCGTCGGCGGCGAGAAAGCCGCCGAGACGCTGCGCGAGGTCCTGCGTCTCTACGATTGCCGGGACTCGACCGAGTCGCGGGCGGCCATCCGCGCCCTGGTCGGCGTCGCCTCGCGACCCGGTACCGCGCGCATCCCCGCATTGCAGGGTCCGGGCGCACGCGGCGGCGGCTTCTGCCGTGGCCTCGACGTGACGTTGACCTTCGACGAGCAGGTCTGGGGCACCGGCGGGCTGTACGTGCTGGCCTCCGTGCTCGATCGCTTTCTCGCCCTGCATGCTACCGTGAACTCGTTCGTCCGGACCCGGGCGGTCCTGCGCGGCCGTACCGAATCCGCCGCCAGCTGGCCGCCGCGCGCCGGCAGTCACGTGCTGCTGTGAAGCCCGGGCCGGTCGACCTCCGCCATAGCCAGGCCGCGGCGCGCCGCACGCCGATGGCGCACCTCCAGGCCGAGCCCCGCCGTTTCACTTTCGATGCCGCGGTCAGGGTCCTGAGCTTCTTCCGGCGCCAGGCCGATCCGGCCGAGACCACCCGCTTCACCACCGTCACCGGGTCGTCCTACCCCGGCGCCGAGGTCACGGATGTCGACGTCGAGGTCGAGCCGGGCCGGACCTCGGTGAGCACGACGGTCAGCCTGATCGGTCTCACCGGCTTCGTCGGCGTGCTGCCGCGCCACTATTCGGATGCGATCGTCGCCGATCGCCGGTCGCGCTCGTTCTCGCTGTCCGACTTCCTCGACCTGCTCCAGCAGCGCATGATCGCCGCATTCGCCGCCGCAGGGACCAAGTACCGCCCGCATCGCGCGGCCGATGTCGGGATGCTGGCGACCGGCCATCAGAAGGATGACCCGATCGCCGACGTGCTGCTCTCCCTGACGGGTTACGGCACGCCCGGCCTGCCCGAAAGGCTGCTGGCGGGGGCGCCGGCGTTGCGCCACTACGCCGGCTTCTTCGCCGCCCACCCACGTTCCGCGGATCGGCTCGAGGCCCTGGCCTCCGACTGGCTGGGAAGGCCGGTCAAGGTCGAGCAGTTTGCCGGCGCCTGGCTTGCCCTCTCGCCCGACCAGTGGACGCGCATGCCGGCAGGCCACACGCCGGGGAGATTCTGCGAGCTCGGCCTCAATGCCGCCGCCGGCGTGCGTGCCTGGGACCAGCAGGCGCGCATCGTGCTGCGCATCGGTCCGCTCGATCTCGCCTACTTCGAGCGGCTGCTGCCGCACCGCCCGCTGCTGCGCGAGCTTGCGTCCCTGGTGCGCGCCTTCGTGGGCTTCGAGGTGGCCTTCGCCGTCAATCCGGTGCTGGCACGCGATGCCGTGCCGCCGCTCGTGCTCGCCCCTCCGGACGAGGCGGGAAAGGCCTCCGGGCCGCTGCTCGGCTGGAACACCTGGCTGCCGACCTCCCCCATCACGCCGCGAAGAACCGACGCCAGCGAGCCTCTGTTCGAGGGCGACATCGTCGAAGGCCTCGCATGACCCAATCGTGGAGTGGCGGCTACGTCGCCGATATCGCCTACATCGAGGGCTTCTACATACAGCAATCGCCGGTGCGCATGGCGCTGGCCTGCCTCCTGGGCGGCGTGGCAGCCGAGATGCCGGCGCCCGGCGACCAGGCCTGCTACCTCGAGCTCGGTTGCGGCATCGGCGTCGGCGCCTTGCTGATCGCCGCCTCCAATCCAGCCTGGAAAGTCGTCGCCGTCGACTACAACCCGGCACACATCGCCATCGCCAATGGTCTCGCGCGCGCCGCCGGCCTCTCCAACATCCAGTTCCTCGAGGCCGACGTCGTCGAGCTCGCCGACGGCATCGCGGGATCGGCGATCCCAATGGCCGACTTCGTCAGCATGCACGGGGTATGGTCGTGGGTGAGCCCCGGGGTGCGCGCCGGCATCGTCAGGCTGCTCGCGGCCAAGACCAGGCCCGGTGCCCTGGTGCATCTCAGCTACAACGCCTTGCCGTCGTGGCAGGGCGGAATCGGGTTGCAGCGGCTGATCTACGAGACTGGCCGGCGAGCGGGCGGGCGCAGCGACACGCAGGCCGAAGCAGGCCTTGCCCTGGCGCGCGACCTCAAGGCAGTCGACGCCAGCTACCTCGAAACCACCCTTGCGCGCGATCTGGTCGAGGGCACGGACAACTTGTCCAGGGAGTATCTCGGGCACGAGTACATGAACGCGCATTGGGCGCCGGCATTCCACGCCGATGTCGTCGCCGCGATGGCCGGCGCCAAGCTCGACTGGGTCGCCTCGGCCAATCCGTTGGAGAATTTCCCCGAGCTGACATTGAAGCCCGAGCAGCGCGCGATCATGGATCGCTTCAGCGATCCCATCATGCGCGAGCTGATCAAGGACATGTGCCTGCAGCGCTATCTCAGGCACGACGTCTACGTGCGCGGCGCGCGACGCCTGCGCAACGCCGACCGCGACGCCGCGATCGAGCGCGTGACGATCACGCCGGTAATCAGCCCCGGCGAGCTGCAGACGACGCTGGTCGTCCCCGCCGGTACCGCCGAGATGAGCCCCGACCTGAAGGCCCTGATGGAAGCGGCGATGCGCGGACCGACGACGATCGGCGCGCTACGCGCGCTCGATCCCAGGCACAGCAATCCTGCAGAGCTGGTGAGCGTGCTGGTCGGAACCCAGCAATGCCAGGTCGCACCCTATCATGGGGTCGAGCAGCCGGAGGGCGCCCATCGCCTCAATCGCGTTCTGGGCGGCCGCATCAAGTCGGTCGTCGATGCCCGCAGCTCGGGCTTGGCGTGTGGACCGCTCAGCACCGGCCTCACGGTGCCGCCGCTTTTGCAGTTCATCACGGCCCGCCTGCTCGACGGCGAGACCGTCGACGACGCACCGAGGTGGATCGAGATGCTGTGCGGCGACGTGCTGCCCGAAAAGCACGACAAGATTCGCGAGGTCGTTCACCTCGCGATCGAGCAACGGATCCCGGTGCTGAAGCAGCTGCAGATAGTTCCTGGTTAGGTCCTAGGGCCTGTGATGAAACAAGTGCTTCATTTTCACGAGATGAGCGCATCCTGCAAGATTGTCATCCCGAGTAAGGCGCTTGCGAAGCAAGCGCCGTAAGCGAGGGACCTTTGAGGCAACGGGAAAGGTCCCTCGCTGCGCTCGGGATGACATCATTTCTGCAGCGCGCATCATGCGTCACTACCGGAATTTGAAGCACTTATTTTGTCACAAGCCCTTACCCGGTCAGGGATCCCGACGCGCCATTCGCCGGCGCAGCTGGCGGGGTCGCCGGGCCGCGCGATTTGTGGATCTCCACCGTGGTCGCCGGATCGCTGTCGTCGACCTCGACGGTGATCGCGGTGACGTTGTCGATCGCGCGTGCGTCGATGGCGGCCATGACGAGCTGCTCGGCATCGGCCCCCTGCTCGAGCGAGAGCAGCGAGGCGATCTCCCCGGGCGACAGGGACTTGGACAGGCCGTCGCTGCACAGCATCAGCCGGTCGCCCGGCATCAGGGGGCCGGTGCGCTTGTCGAGCTCCAGAGTTTCCTGGTCGGCGCCGACCGCGCGCGTGATGATGTTGGCCTGGCGATGGTTCACCGCCTCGGCCTCGGTGATGACTCCGCTCTCGACCAGATCCTGGACCAGGCTGTGGTCGCGCGTGATCTTGGTCAGAATGTCGCCGCGCAGCAGGTAGGCGGGGGAATCGCCGGCCCACAGGCAGGCGAAGTGATCGTCGCGCGCGATCAGGACCACGACGGTCGTCGCCATGACCACGCCCTGCCCGCGCTCCTCGCTGGCGTTGCGCAGGCGTTCGTGCACCCTCTCGAGGCGCCCGCGCACTTCCTGCAGCATCTCGCCGGCCGACAGGCCGGCGGCGATGTCCTGCAGGGCGGCGACGACCTCGGCCGACGCGACCTCGCCCGACTGGTGGCCACCCGCGCCGTCGGCCACCACCCAGAGGCCGAGATCGGGCCGATTGAGGTAGCCGTCCTCGTTCATCCGGCCGGCGGTGCCGGGATGGGTCGCCGCGCGCGAGCGGAAGCCGCCGAACTGCGCGACGTCCTGGGCGATGCCGGAATTGGGCATCACGCACCCTCCGCCGGATTGGCTTTCGCGGGCGGCCCTGCCTCGACAGCTGTCTCGGCTTCGGGTTCAGCGTTGGCTTCGACCTCGGGCTCGGCTTTGGCTTCTGCCTTCACCTCGGCGTCGGCATCCATGCCCCACCGTTCATCGATCAGGACAGCGAAGTCGCGGCCTTCGGGGAGGGTCGCGCCGGTCACCAGACGCTCGGCCACCCGCGGGCCACCTTCGGTCCACAACGCCACCTGACCAGGTGCAAGAGCAAGGGCCGGGTCGCCGACAATCTCGAGCATGTCGAACCCGTCCTGGATGCGCTGGAGCAGCTCGGCGGGAGAGAGATCGTCCGCCAATGCATCGCGGCCTGCCTCTTCCGCCTCGTCGAGGAACTCGCTCATCGCCGGCACCAGCGGCGCCCAGTCGGCCGCCGCCGTCGCCGCGATGGTGAGCGGCGAATAACGTCCGGCGCGATCCACGCTCGGCATCCAGAGGCCGAGCACGCCCCCGGCGCCGCACAGGCCGGGCGGCAGCACGAAGCGCCAGACCGGCGCCTCGAGCCACGCCTCGCGCCAGTCCTCGCCGTAGCGCTGCTGCGTGTCGGCCATGCCGCGCAGCCACCAGCTGTCCCAGGCGTCGGTGAAATCACGCGGCAGGTTCTCGCGCACGAAGTCGCCGCGCGCCGGCAGCTTGCCGAAGAGGCCGGCGCGGGCCTGTGGAGGCAGCACGACCATCGACCCGCCCCGGCTAGCCGCGCACGGCCGGGCAGCGGAAATCCTGCAGGACACCCGGCGCGAAGGGGTTCATGACCGATCCGGCGCGCAGCTCGAAAACCGCATCGCCGCCGCCGAAGGTGAGCGTGAAGGTTTCGGGCGAGCCGGCCGGCCGAAGCGTGCCTCTGCCGAACAGGCGGAACATCGCCCACGGCCCGGTCTCCGAGAACACCCCTGTTCCGCCCGGCGGCGCCGGATTGAACACCAGGCGGACGTTGCGCATGCCGTTCGAGCCCGGCCACGTGATCTGGGTCGAGCGCGTCGGGCCGTGCGCATAGGTGACCGATGTCCCGTCGAACTCGAGGTTGACGCTGGACGCTCCCGGCGTGAGCTGGATGGGCGTGATGTCGAAGCGAACGGCGATGGTCGTCGAGCCCGGCGCGAAGAACAGGTCGCGGATGACGGCAGCGCGCTGGAACTGCAGGACGTCGGCCGGCGAGATCGGCGCCGCGACGCCGTCGGCCGATTGCGGCTTCCAGACCTTGCCCGTGGTGTCGATGTAGGGCCGGAGCTGGGTGTTGAAGAAACCGTCGAGCAGGCCGCCCGGGGCGAACAGCTTGGCGAAGTCGTCGAGCGGCGTCTCGAGCGAGCTGCCCGGCACGAACGGGAAGCGCCCGTTGACGGCGAGCGGACAGAGCGCCGCCGGGCCGCCGGCGCCGTTGTAGGCCGCCGCCACCTGCTGTCGCGCGCCGCCGCCGCGCAGAGCCGTGCTCGATTCGGCCATGTTGGAAAGCCAGCGGTCGAGCGGCGCCGGCTGGCGCTGCGCCTCGGCGCGCAGCGCGAGCGACGGATCGGCGCCGACGGCGGCGGGCGCCGTGCCGGCGCCGATGGCCGCGAGCTTCGCCAGCTGCTGCTGCAGGTCGTTGAGAAGCTTCAGCACCTGATCGATCGGTGCGCCGCCGGTCGTCGACACCAGCTCGCGCAGCTGCCGGTAGCGCTCGTCGATCTCGTGACCGAGCGGCAGGGCTCCCGCCCCCTGATGGCCGGTGAGCTGCGCCGCCAGCGCCGCGGCGGTCCGGGTCATGGCGAGCGGCGAGGCAGTCGCCGCCTTGGTCTTGGCGGCTTTCTCGGCCTCCTCGGCCGCGATTTCCGCCGCGGTGGGCTTGGGAGGCTCGGTCAGCGTGACCTGGCGGGCGACCGAGGTCAGCACGCTCTTCATCGGCGACTGCGGCGAGGCGAGCACGTAAAGGTCCTGCGCCGCCTGAGGCAGGCTGCGCAGCGGCACGATCTCGAGATCCTGCAGGAGCGCGTCCCAGGCCTTGGCGTAATCGTCGATGTAGTACTTGATCACGCTGTTGGCGAGCTCGGCCTGCTGCCCCGGGTCGAGGTTGGCCGGCACCTTCTGGCCCATCACCCAGCTCTCCGAGGCGACCTCCCTTGTCGCCGTCGTCAGGGCCGGCAGCAGGACCCGATGGAAGCCCTCGACGGTGAAGAAGCCGGGAATGCCCTCGCTCAGCTTCTTGCCCGAGGCGCGGGTGAAGACGCGCACGCCCGCCGGCCCCAGCACATCGCTGGGCCGCCACGGCGGCAGCGCCTGCGCGGCCGCCGACGGCTTGATGCGCGAATAGGCGCGCGCGGCCAGCGACACCCGGCTGAAGGTCGTGCGCGCCTGCGCGATCAGCGCATCGTCGAGCGGCACGGCCGGCAGCGGCTGGGCCAGCAGGGCATCGAGGTGCTTCTGCAGGCCGGCCACGACAGTGAGATTGGCGGCGCCGGAATACTGATGCTGCCAGTCGTAGGTCATCCACTCCTTGATCAGCGCCGGATCGAGCGGGCCGTGCCCGCCCAGCATGAGATAGACGCGCGTTGCCTCGTACAGGAACTCCGGCTCGGTGAAGAAGCCGCGCATCTGCCCTTCCAGTCGCCACACCAGGCGCGGCAGCAGGGCGTAGCCCAGCGCATGGCGGTACACCGCCGCAGCGCCGGCCCGCAGCTTGGGTCCCTGGGAGAGATCGAAGCTCGCCAGCACGCCCGGCCGGGCCTTGGCCGCGGCCGTCAGCTCGCGCGCCGCGTCGAGCAACGGCAGCAGGCGCGGCAGGTCGGCATCGTTCACCGGATCGAACGTCGTCTGCTTGGCGAGTTCCTGATAGGTCGAGATCGCCTGGGTCATCGCCGCGATCTCGCGCTCGCCTTCCGTGCGATTGACGACCAGCCAGCCGCCGAGGCCCAGCGTCACCAGGCCGATCGCCGCGAACGCGGCGCCGCGCAGGATCATGCGGCGGAAACGCGCCGACGGCGGCTCGCTCACGAGCATGGCCTCGCCGAGGATCACCTCGGAGATCAGGCGGCCGAGGAAATAGCTGCGGCCCTGCTGCGGGCGCAGCGCCGCGGCGCGCCGCTGGTCGAGGCCGAACGAGCGCGCCATCGTGCCGGTCAGGCGATCGATCGGCGTGCCTTCCTGGGTACCCGAGGTGAAATAGACGCCGCGCAGGAACGGCGCCGGATCGAGCCGCGAGCCGGCGAAGGCTTCCGTGAGGAAGGCCTGCAGCGGCGCGCCGAGAGACGCGATCTGGGTCGGGAAGGCAGCGATCAGGGTGCGACGCTCGGGGCTCTGCTCGAGCTGCAGACGGTCGTAGAGCCGCTGGCTGTCGAGGCGATCGACCAGCAGCTGCAGCTCCTCGGGGAACTTCGTCACCACGCCGGGCTCGCCCTTGGCGAGCGGGAAGGTGACGCCCCAGACCTGATTTCGTTTGTCGCGGTCGAGATCGTCGAAGTACTCGGTGAAGCCCGCGATCAGGTCGGTCTTGGTGAACAGCGCGTAGACCGGGATGCGGATCGCGAGCCGCTCCTGCAGCTCCTTGATGCGGCGGCGAATGGCTCGGGCATGCGCGGTGCGCTCGTCAGGGGACGCCGACGCGACGTCGGTGAGCGCGATCGCCACGATCACGCCGTTGAGCGGCTGGCGCGGCCGCGTCTTCTTCAACAGGTCGAGAAAGGCATCCCAGCCGGCGCGATCGACGGCCAGGTTGGAATCCTGGGTGGTGTAGCGGCCGGCGGTGTCGATCAGCACGGCGTTCTCGGTGAACCACCAGTCGCACATCCGCGTGCCGCCGACCCCGGCGACCGCGCCCTGCCCCATTTCCGCCGCCAGCGGGAAGTTGAGGCCGCTGTTCAAGAGCGCCGTCGTCTTGCCGGCGCCGGGCGGCCCGATGATGACGTACCACGGCTGCTCGTAGAGATAGCCTTGCGTGCCGCGCGCCTTTTTCAGGAGCGACAGCGCCTGCGTCATGCGCTCGCCGAGCGCCAGCGCTTCCTCGCGCGTACCGTCGTCGGCGACCTCGACGCTCTCGGCTACGCCCTTCTCGAGATTCTGCTCGCGCCGCCGGCGCGCCAGGTCGAGCGCGAGGTTGACGACCGCCCAGACCAGCACGAGGCCGGCGATAATGGCGGCGCGCGGGATCCAACCTTCGAGTGGCTCGAGCAGCGGCCCGAACAGCCAGACCAGGGCGGCCAGGATGACGACGCCGACGAAGCTCAGCACCCAGCGGGAGACGAGGAAGCGCAGAACCGTCGCCATGGCCTAGGTCCCCTGCCGGTTGAGGACGATCTCGATGCGCCGGTTGCGCTCGCGCCCCTGCGGCGTTGCATTGGTGTCGATCGGGTCGGCCTCCGCCCTGCCTTCGGTGGAGAGCCGCGCCGGGTCGCCGATCGTCGTGGCGATGATCTTGGCCGCCGACTGGGCGCGCGCCGCGGACAGCTGGAAGTTCGACGGGAAGGCGACGGTGCGGATCGGCTCGTTGTCGGTGTAACCGATCACCTTGACCGGCCCCTGCTCCTCCTTGAGCGCGAGGCCGATGCGGTCGAGCAGAGGCTTGAAGCTGTCCTGCACCGCGGCGCTGCCCGAGGCGAACATGCCGCGTCCGGTGATGCGCACCAGCGGCTGCGCCGGCGTGCCCAGCACCTCGACCAGCTTCTGCTCGATCTCTGGCTTCAGGAACTCGCGCAACTTGTCGAGGGCGCTCGGCTCGGGCGGCGGTGGCGGCGGGGTCGCCACCACCACGGGCTTGGCCTCGATGAACGGCGTGCGGGTGATCGTCGGCATGCGCTCGGGCGGCGCACCCTGCAGGCTGGCGTAGACCCCGTCCGACGCCGCGTTGAGGCTGATCGAGAACCACAGGAACAGGCCGCCGAGGAGGCCGAGTCCCGCCGCGGCGGCGACCCACAACGGCAGGCTGAAGCGCGCCGGCCGGTACGGGGCGTTGATGCCCTTGGTGTGCGGCGCCAGGTCGGCGTCGGCCGCCTTCTGCTGGCGGGCGATGACGGCGTAGGTCTCCTCGCGGATCTTGTTGAGGTCGCCCAGGCCGCGCCGCGACAGGCGGTACTGGCCGACGAAGCCCAGCGACATGCAGAGGTACATCAGCTTGATGACCGGCAGGAACCTGCCGGGATTCTCGCACATCTGCTTCAGCACATCGAAGAAGCGTTCGCCGCTGCGCACCTCCTGGTGGAAGGCCGAGACCAGCGAGCGCTCCGCCCAGGTGCCGCTGTTGCCCCACGGCGTGTTGAGCACGACGTCGTCGAGGCTGGCGCACAGCGCATAGTGCGCCGGGCGCAGTTGCTCCAGCGGCACGCCCTTCTCGCGCGTCTCGACCTCGAACAGCCGGATCTGGTGAACGGTGCGCTGGTAGAGATCGCCGGAGTCGGGCGGGTTGGCGGTATTGCGCAGGCGCGCCATGAACTGCAGCAGAGGGCCCGCCGCCGCGGTCAGGACGTCGTCGCCGATGTGAATGTTCTCGGTTCCCTCGGCGACCCGGACGGATGCCGGGTCCGGTGCCCGCGGGCTCGGCTCGGCGCGCGTGTCGCCGCCGGTCGGCTGGGCCGCCGGAGCCTGCGCGGACGTGGACGACCGGCGCCGGCCCGGGTTCGGACGGATGATCGTACGATTGTTGTCGTCGGGCTCGGCGAAAGGATTGTCGCTCATCTGCGCCTCTCACTGTCCTCAGCCGCGAATTGCCCACAGTTCTATGTTCAGATTAGGGAAGTCGCCGGAGACGTGCAGCGCGAAGCCGCCGGACGTGTGCAGTTCCTTCCAGTGCGTCGAGTTGCGGTCGAGCTCGAAGTACGTTGCGCCAGCATAGAACGGCAGTTGCCGCGGCGCGACCGGCAAGGCGCGCACGGCGATGCCCGGAAGCGCGACATTCACCAGCTCGCGGATGTGCTCGACCGCGCCGATCTTGACCTGCGACGGGAACAGCCTGCGCAGGGTCTCGGTCGGAACGTCGGCCTGCACGGTGAGCACGAAGGTCGACGAGCGCAGGATGCTGCGATCGACGATCGGGCCGACGCGAATGCCGTAGGCGCGCAGCTGCAAGGGTATCTGAACCGCCGTCTGCTCGATCACGGCGGAGAGCGAGCGGCGCAGATCGGCGACGACCGGCGCGTAGCTGCGCTGCAGGTCGGCATGGCGATAGGCCGGATACTCCGACGGGCGGCGGGTGGTCTCCGTGAAGGTGGCGAGCTCGCCCGCCAGCTGCACGAGCGCGGCGTAGAGGTCGACCGGGTGAACGTTGCCGTCGCTCGCCCAGTGGGCCAGCAGCTTCTGTGCCCGGTTGACGGTCTGCAGCAGCAGGAAATCGGAGACATCGCCGACGCCGCGCGATCCCGGCGCGACCAGCCGCGCCGCCAACGCCTCGCCGCGCTGGTTCAGCATGCCGTTCAGCTCGGCCAGCAGGCCGCCGAGCGGCGCAGCCGCCGACGAGACCAGGCACGGCACGATCCACTGGTCGTCGAGGGTCACCCGGCGATCGGCGGCAACCTCGACGATGCGGGCGAGGCCGATGCAGTGGTAGCCCGCGCGGTTCTCCGTCTCGAGCATGTAGCGCAGGCGCAGCCGGCCGATCTGCACTTCCGCCGGCTGCGGCGAGCTCGAATGGGTGTCGTAAGCCTCGAAGCCGCGCTGCTGGTAGCGGCCCTCCGAGGCGCCGTCGGCGGCAATCTCGACCGATCCGGCCTGGCGCATCGGCAAGGCCAGATAGACGACCGCGTTGCGCGTCGACTCGGGCACGTCGAGCGGCACCGGCTGGTCGGTCTCGCCGGGCAGGGTGAAGGGCGTACCATCCTCGAACACGCCGCTCGCGTTCGCGAGCGCGAACTGGCCAGTGCCCAGCAGGTTGCGATTGATCGCGCCTTCGACCAGTCCCCAGCCGTGCGGGCGCAACGACCCTGTGCGATCGCGCACCAGCCCCTCGACCCAGCGGTCCTGCTGCTGGAAATGCTGGACGCGCAGGAACATGCCCTCCAGCCAGACCACTCTGTTCGACCAGGTCATGCGGGCTCCCAGCTCATGCCGATTCCCAGCTCATGCGGTTTGCAGGTCGGCCCGGTTGGGGCCGATCGTGAGGGTGAGCCTGGTCAACCCGGAGGGCGCGATCGAGGCGACGGCGCGCCATTGCGAGCGGTCGATCTCGCGGAACAGCACCGCGACGCCGATATAGCGCACGCCCGGCTTGGGCGAGAGCGCGAGCGTGCGGGTCTCGCCGGGCCGTACCACCGCCTCCTCGGAACCGCCGCCCTCGTCGCCCAGCACGGCGCTTTCGCGCTCCATCAGCGCGTAGGCGTCGGCCGACATGAACCGTCCGCGATTCATCAGCGTATAGACCCTGACTGCGACGGCGAGCGGCGTCCCCGCGGTGCTGGGATTGATGTTGGGGCCCGCCCTGATCGTCAAGTCGACCACCGCGGGCGCGGGCGGGCCGCCGGCACAGCCGGCGACCGGCAGCACCGACGAGGCGAGGAGCAGCCTGCGGCGCGACATCATGCGATTGACGATACTGGGACGAGCAATCATGAGGGGGTCCCCTCGTTGGTGAGCTTCTCGATCGCCTCCTCGTAGGCGCGCGCGAAGGCCTTGCCGAACACGCTGTCGAAATCGTCGGACAAGGCGCGGGTGATGCCGCGGTGCTGCTGCACGAAAGTCTCCCACGCCCGCGCCCGCTTCTGCGCGGGATGGATATCGAGGGCGCTGGTCGGGGTCTTGTGCTCGATCGCCTCGGGGTCGAGCTGTGCCAGCAGGAACCTCACCGCCGCCTGCATGGCAGCAACAGTCGCGAGCTCGTGCAGGCGAAGATCCTCGAACGCCTCCTTGATGGCGTCCTCTGGCGCCATGCTGCCGCGCCGGCCGAGGCCCAGCAGCGTGTTCATGGCGTCGTCGTCGTCGAGCGAGAACTTCAGCGGGTTGTTGCCGCTGGCGCGGATCATGGTTTGCTCGATGCGGAACTCGTCCTTGATGCTGGCGCGCGCCATCAGCGTCTGGCGCAGGCCGCTGACGGTCGACCGCATGGCCTGCCCAAGCCGCTCGAACGTCTTCTCCGGGTCGGCCAGCGTCGCATCGGTCAAGCCTGCGCCGCGCAGGAAGGCGGTCGCGAGGCTGGTATCAGGCGCCGCCCGGGCCACCGGCGCCGGTTCCGGCTTTTGCGGCGCCGGCGCCACCGGTGGCTCCACGGCGGCAGGCTGCGGCCGGGCCGCCTGCGCCGGCGGTGGCCCGGACGGCAGCGCCACATCCCAGTCGTCGGGTATCACCGCGGCCGGCGTCGGCGGACGAAAAGCGCTGGACAGCGCCGGCGCATGATCCGGCGTCGTCGGTCCGGTGAACGGCTCCTGCATCGGCGCAAGGGGGTCGAAGTCCGGCGGCAGGATCGGCGATTCGGGCGGCAACGCGGGCGCGATCGGGCCGGACAGCCTCTCGTCGCCGAAGGGACGGTCGCCGCGCTGGTCGCCGAAGGCGCCCTTGTCGCCGAAGGCGCCCTTGTCGCCAAAGGCGCTTTGGTCGCCAAAGGATCGCTCGTTGCCGAAGGAGGAACGACGTCCCTCCTGTGCCGGCGGCGAGTCGCGCAAAGCGAAATCGTCGCGCGGCGCCCCGGTCAGAAGGCGGTCGCGATCGGCCGGGATGGCGCCGACCCGGCCCTCGTCGAGCACCACCTCGACCTCGTAGAGACCGAACTTGATGCGATCGCCGTGGCGCAGCTTGTGCGATGCGCCGCGGCCAATCGGGTCGTTCGCCTGGTTGACGAACGTGCCGTTGGTGCTGAGGTCCTGCAGCTCCCAGTCGCCACCCTCGTAGATCAGGCGGCAATGCCGCTTCGACAAGTGTCGCTCGGGATCGGCAACGACCCAGTCGCTGTCGCGGCCCCGGCCAATCGAGAACTCGCCACCATGGATTTCGCGTCGTTCTGGAGCCACATCGTCGGGACAGCGGATCGTGACGAGCAAGAGGGACACGTGAGGGCTCACTCCTGTGGCGGGAGGTAAGCGGCGACGGTCGACGTCGCCTTCCGACCGATAGGCCCCGAATGTGGAAATTCTAGTCGTGGAACCCGGCGCAGGGCAATCGCATTTGGCCGGCGCATTTGGGCGGCAAGCGCCGGGCATGGCCCAGTTGACGGCCACCGGGGAGGCGGCCATCCTCAAATGCGGGGATCCATTTTTTAGCGAATCCGCCGCCATGTGCCTAGTGCCGTCCCAGACCGTTTTGAGCACGGACGAGGTGGGAAGCGTTGCGCCGCCGATCTTCACCTCGGTCGGTCAGGATGCCGTGAACGGCCCGGGCGACGTGTTTGTCATCCAATCGCTGCTCAACAAGCGACTGCCCAAACCGCACACTGAAGTTCCGGTCACCGGGGTGGTCGACCCGGGGACGATCCTGGCCATCAAGGCGTTCCAGGCCGTCGTGATGAACATGAATCCACCCAGCGGGCACGTCGCGCCCGGCAGCCCGACCTACTACGCCCTGGCGGCACGTCCGCTGGTGACCAAGGAAGCGCCGCCGCCGCCGAAGTACGGCCATGTCGGCATCATCCCGCCCGAGCTGATCGAGGCGGCCCAGGTCTCGCAGAAGAAGTGGCGCATTCCGGCCTCGATCACCTTGGCCCAATGGATCGTCGAGAGCGCCTGGGGCGCGGCCATGCCCCCCGACAGCAACAACCCGTTCGGCATCAAGGCGACCGCCAGCCAGCCCGCCGTCGAGGCCTCCACCGAGGAGGTGATCGACGGCAAGAGGATCCGCATCGTCGATCGCTTCCGCCGCTTCGAGAGCATCACCGAGGCATTCGACCAGCACGGCCGCCTGCTCGCCACCGCCTCGCCCTACAGGGCCGCGATGCAACTGGTCGAGGACGTCGAGCGCTTCGCGGACGCCTTGACCGGGGTGTACGCCACCGATCCGCAGTACGGCACGACGCTGAAATGGGTCATCACGACCTACGGACTGAAGAAGCACGACGGGTGATCGCCAGCAAGGAGATGGCGCTCTTCCGGTCCAGCACATCCCATTAGCGCGTCGGCGCGACGCGGTCAGGGGCGCTGACCTTCGTAGATGACTCAACAGTTTCTCATCCTGAGAGTGAGGTCCGTTGGCAAGGTCGCACCTGCGAGCGGCGCGCTCGCAGCGAATGATCACCGATGCTGACACCGATGTGCGCCTCATTCGTCGCGCGCAAGCTGGCATGTTGCCGAATGGCCACACTGGCCCGGATGCATAGCTCCGCCATCGGAAGAGCGCGGGCGGATTGCGGCGGCATTGTGTAGGCTGTCATGCATCGCGCAACTACAGCTAGGGGAGAAGGCACTTGATGAAACAAGCATTCGCCGCCGCAGCCGCACTCGCGCTACTGCCCTCGATGGCCTCGGCACAGGAGTTCGACCCGTTGCCCGGCTTTTACATCGGTGCGGGCGTCGGCGGGGCGTGGTTCCTGACCCAGACGACCACGATCGGCGGCAACTTCAACAGCACGACGGGCTTCATCGCCGACCTCGTCGCCGGCTACGACTTCGTCGGCCCGCGCCTCGAGGTCGAGCTCGGCTACGGCTTCATTCCCTTCACCGCCACGCTCGCCAACACCGCGGCGAGATCGAACTTCAGCGGCACCGGCCACCAGGTGCACATCATGGCGAAAGCGCTCTACGACTTCATGCCGGCGTCGACCTTCACGCCCTATGTCGGCGTCGGTGCCGGAATTGCCTTCGTCGACAGCAATGCCCCGCTCGCCAGCACGCAGTTCGCTTACGAAGGCATCGTCGGCCTCGCCTACAACATCGACGCCCAGTGGCGCCTCGCGCTCGAGGGCCGCTATGTCGGCACGACCAACCCGACCTTCGTTGTCAACAACGTCAACATCGGCGTGAACAATTCCAACATCGTCGCGATGGTGTACGGGCAGTACAAGTTCGCCCCGCCCGCAGCGGCCGCTCCACCTCCGCCGCCGCCGTCGGCCTCGCCACCATCGTTCATGGTGTTCTTCGATTGGGACAGCGCGCGCCTGTCGGAGGCATCGCTGAACGTCGTGCGCCAGGCGGCTGCCGCCTACAAGAGCAAGGGCAGCGCCCGCGTCACCGCGACCGGCCATACCGACACGTCGGGCCCCGAGGCGTACAACATGGCGCTGTCGCTGCGCCGCGCGAACGCCGTCAAGGACGCGCTGGTGCGCGATGGCGTGCCGGCCAACGTGATCGCGGTGATCGGCCGCGGCGAGCAGGGCCTGCTGGTGCGGACCGCCGACGGCGTCCGCGAGCCGCAGAACCGCCGCGTCGAGATCGTCATCCAGTAAGACGACCGCCTGGCTCGGAAGATCGAAGGCCCCTCGCCCAGACGAGGGGCCTTTTCTCGTGCACCGGCCTCGCGCAGGCCTGCGCGGCCCCTGGCGACGGGCTGTCTGGTGGCGTTGTCGACGGCGGTTCGGGCAAGCTTGGAAATCGGCCGGCATTGGCCAGCGCTGCTGCGCAGTCGACGGCATTGCCGGGCGGGGAACGCCGAGCCAGCAAAGGCGTTGCCTCGCCATGCCGCGAGAACCCCTGATCGCCAGGCTGGCCAAGGAAAGCGGGCTGGTCATGGTGTCGCCGCAGGCGCTCGATCTGCGCCGCCAGCGTTGCGGCAAGGGCTTCGCCTTCGTCATGCCTTCGGGCCGGTTCGTGAGCGACGCGACCGAGATTTCACGCCTCAGGTCACTCGCCGTGCCCCCGGCCTATGTCAACGTACGCTATGCCAGCGACGCGGCCGCGCATCTGCAGGCGGTCGGCGAAGACGCCGCCGGTCGGCTGCAATATCGCTATCACCCGAGATGGGCCGAGGTCCGCGAAGCCGTGAAGGCGCGGCGACTCGGCCGGCTGGCGAAGGCGTTGCCGGGCCTCCGACGCGCACTCGGCCGCTGCCTAGCGTCGGAGGCCATCGATCTCGGCTTTGCCGCCGCGTCGGTGGTCGAGCTCGTAAGCCTGACGGCGATCCGAGCCGGCGGCGAGGAGTATGCGCGCGAGAACGGGACTCGCGGCGCGTCCACGCTGCTGAAATCCAACGTACGGCTGGGCGACGGAAGCCAGGTGACGCTGACCTTCAAGGGCAAGGGCGGCAGGCCCTTTAGCCGCGACGTTCGCAGCAAACGCCTCCATGCCGCCGTTGCGCGCCTGATGACGCTGCCCGGCCGGCGCCTGTTCCAGTACATGGACGACGATGGCGCCGTGCGACCGATCCGGGCAAGCGACGTCAACAGCTTCCTGCGGAGCACGGCCGGCAAGCGCATCTCTCTCAAGGACTTTCGCACGCTGATCGCCTCGGCGGGCGCCCTTCGCGCGCTGGCCAACACCCCGCCAGCCGAAAGCGCCGCCAAGCGCCGCCGCCAGATCCGCGACACCGTCGCACAGATCGCAACCGAACTCGCCAACACGCCGAGCGTTTGCCGGACGTCCTACGTGCATGGCGCCGTCGTTGCCGCCTTCGAGTCGGGCGCATTGAAGCGTGTGGCGAAGAAGGTACAGTCTCCGGCCGCCCAGGCGGAGGCCCTGGCGCGCGTCATCGCCAGGCAACCCACCTGAAGCGGCAAGTCCTCGTCGGGATCGGGCTACGGTGGCGGAGGAGCCTCCGCCACAATGGCGCCTGGCGCTTCGAGTGTGGCTACGCCTTGACCTGGTCGCCCAGCCAGTCGATCGCCGCCTGCGCCCCGCCCTTGCCGTGCGGGATGCCCAGCGCGTTCAGCGCAACCTCGATCACGCTGAGCGTACCCAGCACCATCGGCGCGTTGACGTGACCCATGTGGGCAACGCGGAAAGCCTTGCCCGAGAGATCGCCGATGCCGTGGCCGAGGATGACGCCGCATTTCTGATTGCAGTAGGCCCGCAACGCTTCGGCATCGTGACCGCCGCCAATCAGCACGGGGGTGACGGTGTCGCAACGCTCGCCGGGCTCGATGATGTTAAAGCTGATTGCCTGGCCCTCGGCCCACACGCCGATGGCGCGGCGCACCGCCTCGGCCAGCAGCGCGTGGCGGCGGAAGACATTGTCCATGCCCTCGGCGAACAGCATGTCGATGGCCTGGCGCAGGCCGAACAGCAGATGCTCGGGCGGCGTGCCGGCATACTTCTGGTAGTGCTGGTCGCCCTCGCGGTCGGTCCAGTCCCAATAGGGCGTGCGCAGGCCGGCCGTCTTGTGGACCTCCCGGGCGCGGTCGTTGGCGGCGACGAAGCCCAGGCCCGGCGGGGCCATCAGGCCCTTCTGCGAACCCGACATCGCGACATCGACGCCCCAGTCATCCATGTCGAACGGCATGCAGCCCAGCGATGCAACCGCATCGACCATCAGCAGCGCATCGTGCCCGGCCGCCCGAATCGCCTGGGCGATCGCCGGGATGTCGTTCACGACGCCCGACGCGGTATCGATCTGCGCCACCAGTACGGCCTTGATGGTGCCGCCCCCGTTGGCCTTGCGGCTGTCCGCCTTAAGCCGGGCCTCGACCTCGGCCGGACGAACGGCACGCCGCATGTCGCCCTTGAGAATCTCGACCTCGACTCCCATGCGGCGGGCATTCTCGCCCCAGCCGACTGCGAAGCGGCCGCTCTCGAGCACCAGGATCCTGTCGCCCTTGGACAGCACGTTGGTGAGCGAGGCCTCCCAGGCGCCGTGGCCGTTGGAGATGTAGATGTACGCGCGGCCCTTGGTGTTGAACACGCGGGCGATGTCCTTCAGGAGGCTGTCGGTCAACGCCAGCAACGGCCCGGAATAGATATCCACCGCCGGCCTGTGCATCGCGCGCAGCACCTCGTCGGGCACGGTCGTCGGCCCGGGAATGGCCAGGAACTCACGCCCCGCTCGCACGCTCATCGCTTTCCTCCGCGGGCCCGTCATGCCCAAGTTTTTCGCAGGCGCCGAGCGCGCCCCTTCGAGCCCGTCGAGGCCTGCAGGGAGACGCAAACGCCCAATGGACAGAAGATTAGCACACAAGGACCGCTCCAGGCCCGGCATGAGAACATTTCCGGTCAGCCCCAAGCTGGCGAGGGGCGGGCATGGAGCGCTCCCCGCGAAGACCCGGGCACCTACCGCGTAGCCTGGTTCGTCGCCACAATGCCGGCTCGACGGAGAAGGCAGAGGGGACATGGCCGACATCAAGATGGGCGTCATCATCAATGGCGCCACCGGGCGCATGGGCACCACGCAGCACATGGCCAACCTGCTCGCCATCGCCGCCGAGGGTGGCCTGCCGCTCGCGAACGGAGACAGGCTGGTCCCCGACCTGCTTCTGGTCGGCCGCAACACCGGCCGGCTGGCCACGCTCGCCTCCTCTCACGGCAACCTCCGCTTCACCACCAGTCTCGAGGAGGCGCTGGCCGGGCCGGACCAGATCTACATGGATTGCACCCACACCGGCGACCGGCCGGCCCGCGTGCGCCAGGCGATCGCGGCCGGCAAGCATATTCATATCGAGAAGCCGACGGCGCCGACCGTCGGCGAGGCCATGGAGCTTGCCCGCCTCGCCGACCGCGCCGGCCTCAGGCACGGCGTCATCCAGGACAAGCTCTTCCTGCCGGGGTTCGCCAAGCTGCTGGCGATCCGCCAGGCCGGCTTCTTCGGCCGCGTGCTGCAGGTGCGCATCGATGCCGGCTCGTGGATCTTCGACGGCACCACGCAGGCCTGCCAGCGGCCGAGCTGGAACTACAGGAAGTCGCAGGGCGGCGGGCTGGCGCTCGATATGATGGCGCACTGGCGCTACATGATCGACCGCCTGGTGGCGCCGGTCACCGGCGTGTGCGCGGTGATGACCACCGCCATCCCCGAGCGCCTCGACGAGCAGGGCCAGCGCTACACGGTCGACGCCGAGGATACCTCGCACGCCCTGCTGCAGATCCAGGACGGCGCGGTCGGCGTGATCACAAACAGCTGGGCGACTCGGCTGCGCCGCGACGACACCATGGTCGTGCAGATCGACGGCACCGACGGGTCGGCCGTCGCCGGCCGCCACCGCTGCTTCACGCAGGCCGCTGTCGACACGCCCGAGGCGTTCTTCGGCGCCTCCCATCCCGGCGGCATGGACCATCACAGTCTCTGGCAGGAGGTGCCGGACGCGGATGAACCGCTGCGCAACCCGTTCCGGCTATGCTGGGAGGCGTTCCTGCGCCATGTCGCGGAGGACGCGCCCTACCTGCCCACCCTGGTCGAGGGCGCCAAGGCCGTGCAGCTTGCCGATCTCGCCTATCGCAGCGTCGAGCAGCAGCGCTGGATGCCCGTGCCGGAGCTGAAACTGTGAGGGTGCGATGGATCTCGACCCGAAGATCGCGCACGCGCTGGGCTTTCCCAAGGCCGCCTACATCCAGGTCGAGCGCGAAAGGCGCTGGCTTTGCCGCCCGGCGCCCTCCGCGCCGATCGAGCGAAGCGAGCTGATCACCGATCTCTACGTCGCAGGAACGCGGCTGCGGCTGCGCGAGGCACGCCTGCTCGACGGCTCCGCGGCCCGGCTGCGCCTCAGCCGCAAAGCCGACGTCGACGCGCGCACGCGGCTCGTCACGTCGATCTACCTGCCGGAGGAGGAGTTCGCCGTGCTGGCCGCGGCGCTGCCCGGCGTCCGCCTCACCAAGCGGCGCCACCGCCTCGAGAGCCCACCCGGCACGCTGATGTCGCTCGACGAGTTCGAGGGAGCGCTTGCCGGCCTCGTTCTGCTCGAGGCCGAGTTCATCAGCGACGACCTGATGTCGGATTTCACCCCACCCGACTTCGTGCTCCGCGAGGTCACCGAAGATCCCCGCTACGGCGGCGGATCGCTGGCGGCCAGCGGGCCGCCCTCCGCCGCCTATCCCGGCGAACGGCCGAGCGCCGCATAGACCCCTGGTCTGCGTACCTTGAGCCAGACGGAGAAACCGATCCCGCCGAGGCCGATCATCAGCAGAAGGACGGGAAAGCTCTGCACGAAGTGCGAGCTCGAGCCGCTCACCAGGTCGAGATGCAGCGACATGAGAACGAGGCTGACCGCCAGCCCGAGCGCCGCGAGCCCCGGCGCCACCAGGCGCCGCCACACGCCGACGCGGCGGTCATCGCGCCAGAAGAAGGCGACCACGGCGAGCGACACCAGGATCTGCAGCATCAGGATGCCGAGCGCGCCGAACGTTCCGGCCCAGGCGAACACCACCGTGTAGGGATTGGATCCGGCCAGGGCGAAGAGCGCCACCAGGCCGAGCGCGCTCGCCGTCTGAACCACGCCGGCGAGCTGCGGCGACTGATGACGAGGATGGGTCTCGCCGAGACGGCGCCACATCAGCCCTTCGCGGCCGGCCGCGAACAGATAGCGGTTGATGGTGTTGTGGAACGACAGCCCGCAGGCGAACAGGCTGGCGATCAGCAGCAGGTTCATGACCACGCCGGCCGGCTTTCCCAGCAGCGCCTTGACGGCATCGAGATAGAGCGTGGCGGTGTGCGTCGCCGCCTGGTCGTGGATGCGGCTCGGTCCGTAGTAGAGCGAGATCGTCCAGGTGGTGAAGGCATAGAACACGGCGATCACGGTGACGGCGATGTAGGTCGCGCGCGGGATGGTGCGCCTGGGGTCGCGTGCCTCCTCGCCGAAGATGGCCGTTGCCTCGAAGCCGATGAAGGCTGACACGACGAACACCAGCGCCAGCCCCAGCCCAGGCGTGGCGATCGCCTCCATGCCGAACGGCTCGAAGACGATCGGTCGCGGTGGGTCGGCCGTCAGCAGCACCGCCAGCCCGAGCAGCAGCAGGATGGTGATCTCGGCGATCATGCAGAAGCCCAGCAGCCGGCCGCTGAACTCGATGCTGCGCACGCCGCACACATAGACGGCGACGCCGAGGCCGATGGCATAGACCCACCAGGCGACGTCCGGCCCGCCCGCCGACCGCACGATGTCGTTCACGAAGAAGCCGAACAGTCCGTACACGGCGACATCGACGGCGGTGTAGGTGGCGAGCGCGATCAGCGCGCCGGCGACTCCGAGCGACGGCCCGAGGCCGGCCACGATGAAGGAATAGAAGCCGCCGGCATTGCCGACAAAGCCGCTCATCGCGGTGAAGCCGGCGCTGAACAGCAGGTACAGCACGCCGACCAGCAGGAAGGTGCCGGGCACCCCCGGCCCGTTGCCCAGCATGAAGGCCGCCGGGGTGACGCCGACGACGGCGGTTAGGGGCGCCGCTGCGGCGATGACGAAGAAGACGATCTGGGGAACGCCGAGCGCATTCCTGCGCAATTCACCGGCGGAGACGGATGCTACTGTATCGGAGGGCATTCGCGGGCGAATTCAGCACGGATGGCGGGAGGCAGACAACGAATTCGTCGCGTGCGCCTGCTCCTGGTGCGGCCGGCGGGAGCGCGTAGCATTATTCCGCGGCATGGGACGGGCTAGAGGATCCACCGGGCGTCGCCGTCACCAGGAGCGACGACGCCGGAGCAGAGGAGACAAGGACAATGACCGAGATTCCCGCCATCTACATGGACCTGCTGCTCGAGAAGAAGGCGCTCGCGCACCTCGCGACGGTGATGCCCGATGGCTCGCCGCAGAACACACCGGTGTGGTTCGACTATGTCGACGGCAAGATCCGTGTGAACTCCGCCCTCGGGCGGACCAAGGTCCGGAACATGAAGCTGGGGGCGAAGGTGGCGCTGTCCATCGTCGACCCCGGCAACCCCGACCGCTACGTCCAGCTGCGCGGCACCGTGACCCACGTGAGGCAGGACGACGTCGCCGCAGCGCACATCGACCTGCTTGCGCACAAGTATCTGGGACTCGACAAGAACCCCTATGCCAAGGCGGGTGACGTGCGCGTGATGTTCGAGATCTCGCTGTTCTCCGTCCAGGGGATGAGCTGATCGGGGCTCTCTCGAAGCCGTGCTGCCCCACCTCTTGCACCTTGGAGCTTCGTCCGAACCAGGATCGTCGAGCCACGATGGATGGGGGATTCCACCCTCGTCTGCCGGCAATTGCGCTTCGCCGCTTTGGGAGAGGGGACTGCCGCGTTAAGCTATGCGGGCATGATCATCGACTGCCACGCCCATGTCTTCACCCACTGGATCGGCGCCTGCGGGCATCCGACGCGCGACATCCACAACCGCTACCTGCAGCGCATGATCACCCGGACGGCGGCCTCGACCTACCGAGCGCACGACTGGGCGCAGGCCGACACGCGCGCGCTCTACCGCAGCGACGATGCCGGCTGGAGCGGGCTCGCCGACGTCGATTTCCGGGTCGGCCGGTTCGGCCAGCTCGAGTTCACGCACCGGGGCGAGGACCACGTCATCCAGTACATGCCGGTCGGCATGCAGGAGATGACGGCGCCGCCCGAGCTGATGCTGGCGCAGATGATGTATGCCGGGGTCGATCGCTGCATCCTGCAGGCGGGCGGCGCCTATGGCGCGATGACGGAGATGAACGCCTTCGCCCAACAGCAGTATCCCGGGCGCATGACCGGGCTGATGCACGTCGACGAGGCAATGGCGGGCAGCGCGGGCGAGCTCGCCAAGGTCGACCATGCCTTCCACGAGCTGCAGCTTGGCGGCCTCTACTTCAACGTCGATTCGATGAGCCGCCACGGCTTTCCCTGGCCGCTCGACGCCGCCCCGATGGCGCCCTTCTGGGACAAGCTCGAACGCCTCGGCATCGTGCTCTGCCTCGAGCTGAGCGCCGGGCCGAGCTACGACGTCGCGGGCTACATGGGCCACATCGTGGCGCTGAAGCACATCGTGGCGCGCCACAGGGATCTCCGCGTGCACCTGGCGATGAGCCCCCCGGTCGCGTTCTTCGCAAGGAACGGCCGCTACGAGTTCCCCGCCGAGCTTGCCGCCCTGTATCGCCACGAGCGGCTGGTTCTGGAGGTGATGTTCCCGATCACCTACGGCGGCGTCTGGGACTACCCCTACCCCGAGGCTCAGGCGCTGATCGAAAGCCTGCGCGACCAGCTCGGCGCCGACCGGCTGGTCTGGGGGTCCGACATGCCCAACGTCGAGCGTTTCTGCACCTACCGGCAGTCGCTCGACTACGTGCGCAAGTATTGCCCGTTCCTGACCGCGCGCGAGAAGGACCTGATCCTGGGCGACACCTGCGCGGCGTTCTATGGGATCGGGGGCCGCCATGAGCACCGTACGTAGCATCCTGCGCGAGACGCCGCTGGCCTGGCTGCTGTTCGCCGTGCCGATCGCGGCGTGGATGCACCACGCGCGGCCGCAATCGCCGCTGCTGCTGTTCGTGCTGGCCTGCATCGCCATCATCCCGCTGGCCGGCCTGCTCGGGCTCGCCACCGAGAAGCTGGCGGCGCGCGTCGGCGAGGGCATCGGCGGCTTCCTCAACGCCACCCTGGGCAACGCCGCGGAGCTGATCATCGCCCTGGTGGCGTTGCGCGCCGGCATGCTCGACGTCGTCAAGGCCTCGCTCACCGGGTCGATCATCGGCAACCTGCTGCTGGTGCTGGGGGCCGCCTTCCTGGCCGGCGGGCTGAAGCATCCCGTGCAGAGCTTCGCCACGATCGGCGCGCGCACCCAGGTCGGCATGATGGCGCTGGCCACCATCGCCATCGTCGTACCGTCTCTCCTGGCGGTGGTGGGGGGCGGTGCGCTGGCCAGCCAGTCGGTGACGTTCAGCATCGTCGTCTCGGTCATCCTGCTCGGCGTCTACCTCCTGAGCCTGGTGTTCACGCTCGGCACGCATGCCCATCTGGTGCGCGGGGACGGCAAGCCGGGCGAGGAACCGGCGCACGGCACGCCATGGTCGCTGTCGCTCGCCATCGCGGTCATGGCCGTGGTGACTCTGCTGATCGTGTGGATGAGCGAGATCCTGGTCGGCACGGTCGAGCACGCGGCACATGCGCTCGGCCTCACCAACCTGTTCGTGGGCGTCGTGGTGGTCGCCGTGGTCGGCAACGCGGCCGAGCACAGCACGGCCGTCCTGGTCGCCATGCGCAACCGCATGGAGCTCGCCGTCGGCATCGCCGTCGGCAGCAGCACGCAGATCGCGCTGCTGGTGGCGCCGGTGCTGGTGCTGCTGAGCCTGGTCATCGCCCCGGCCCCGCTCAGCCTCGCCTTCTCGGGCGTCGAGGTCCTGCTGATCCTGATGGCGACCTTCGTCGCCTCGATCCTGATCGTCGACGGCAAGTCGACCTGGTTCACTGGCGTGCAGCTCATTGCCGCCTACCTGATCATGGCGATCACCGTGTTCGCCATCCCGGCCTGAGGGATCACTCGCGCGCGACGCGGCTCATGAAGGCGGCGAGCGGGATCGCCGCCAGCGCGGTGAAGGCCATCAGGTGGAAGGCGTTCAGGTAGCCGATCATCGCCGCCTGGCGCAGGATCTCGTTTGACAGGCTGAGCAGGCTCGGCGCGGTCTCCAGGCTCCACGCCTGCGGCAGGCCGGGCAGCGCCAGCGACTTGTTGTAGGGCGTGATGAACTCGGTCATCTGCGAGTAGTTGGCGGCGGTCGAGCGGCTCACGACCAGCACCGAGATCGAGATGAACAGGCTCGAGCCGAAGTTGCGCATCAGGGTGAAGATCGCCGAGCCCTCGGTCACCTGGCGTGAAGGCAGGGTCGAGAAGGCCATCACCGTCATCGGCGTGAAGGCGATGGACTGCCCCAGCCCGAGCGCGAAATTGCCCCAGAACACGTCGTGCTCGGTGAGGTTGATGTCCCATTCGGCCATCCAGAACCCGGCCGCCGCCTGGATCGCCATGCCGAGCACGATCGCGAAGCGAGGCGCGATCCGGGTGAGCCGGGCGATCACCAGGAAAGCCGTCCAGTTGCCGATGCCGCGGGCGGCGATCAGGGCGGCAATGGCGTTGTCGGGATAGCCGCGCAGGTCGTGCAGCAAGGTCGGGAACAGCACGATGCTGATGAAGTTCAGCATGCCCATCACCAGCGCCAGCAGCACGCCCAGCGAGAAGTTGCGGTCGAGCAACAGGCGCGGATTGAGGAACGGCTCCGGCACGGTGAGGCAATGAGCGACGAAGATCCACAGCGCCAGGACGCCGACGAAGGCGAACAGGATCATCTGGGTCGACTCGAACCAGTCGAGCTTGTGCCCGCGGTCGAAGATCAGCTGGGCGGCGGTCATGGCGACCGACAGGGCGATGAAGCCGATCCAGTCGAAGCGTACGACGGTGCGGCTCGTGTACTCCCGGAGCGCGAACCAGATGCAGACCAGCGCGGCGATGCCTGGCGGCACGATCATGAAGAAGGCGGCGCGCCAGTCGTAGGCTTCGGTGGCCATGCTGCCCAGGATGGGCCCGAGCACGGGCCCGAACACCGCGCCGATCCCCCACATCACGAGGGCCGTCGGCTGCAGGTGCTTGGGAAAGGTCGCGAGCAGGATGGCCTGGCCGAGCGGCATGATCGGCGCACCGAACGCGCCCTGCGCGACGCGGGCCAGGATCAGCGCCTCCAGGCTGCCGGCGATGCCGCACAGCAGCGAGGTCACGGTGAAACCCAGCACCGTGAAGAACATCAGGTTGCGCCAGCCCAGCCGGCTCGCCAGCCAGCCGGTCATCGGCGTGGCCACGGCGGTGGCGACGAGATTCAGCGTGATCACCCAGGAAATTTCCTCCTGGGTGGCCGACAGGTTGCCGCGCATCTGCGGCAGCACCAGGTTGGCGAGCGTGATGGTCATGCCGAACAGCATGTTGGCGAGCTGGACCATCAACAGGATGAGCCACTGCCGGCCGCTGATCGTGAAGAGACCGCCCTTCTCCGCGCTCTCCGTGCTGACGTTGGTCGTTTCGGCAGCCATCCCGGTCGTCGTCGAGCGGCCATCGCCGCGAACACACGGGCAGGATCATTCGGCAGAACGACCGCGAATGACAGGAAAAAGACAGGTCGTGGTTGCCAACGCATTGCAGCAATGCGCCAATCGATTCTCTTCCCCGAAGCGCCCGCCGTGGTGCGGCGTGACCTCGGGCACGCTTGTAGACGCACGAGCGCGCCGCGCCTGCCGTCGCTATGATGCGGGCCCCGGAAAGCAAGGCGGGAGCTGGAAAGCATGGACTACAGGATCGGTGTCGCCGCGCTGGTGGCGATGGTCGGGGCCGTGTCGCTGGCAATCGGGGGCGCGCACGCACAGGAGCCCGAACCCGACTCGGCGAGATGGCGGGGCTTCCATGTCGGCGGCGAGCTGGGAGCCGCCTGGAGCTCTTACAGCTGGAGTTCGACGCCCAGCTACTTCAACACCTTGGGCCCGACGGTGCTGGGCAGCGAGCTGACGGCAGGACAAGGAGGGTTCGCGGGCGGCGCCTTCGGCGGCTACAGCTGGGCCGTGGGTCCGGCCGTCCTGGGTCTCGAGGTCGGCATCCGCGGCGGCAGCCTGGCCAAGTCGCAGCCCGATCCCTGGTATCCGGCCACCGACATCGCCACCTCGGACATACACTGGATGGCGAGCGCCGTGGTGCGCGCCGGTTACGCCTGGCAGCGCTGGCAGCTCTTCGGCAAGGCAGGCTGGGCGGGAGCCAACGCCGGCCTGACCCTGACCGACACCGGCACCGGCATCACCTCGACGACGCAGAAATGGATCAATGGCTGGACCGTGGGGCTGGGTGCCCAATACATGGCCTTCGACCGGATCTCGCTAGGCGTCACCTGGGATTACACCGACCTCAGCGCCTCCGGCATCGGATCGAGCTGTCCCGGCTGCGGCAGCGGCGTCGGGCTCGGCACGCCGGTGCTCGACACGCACATTCGCCTCAACGCCATCATGGCACGGATCACGTTTCATCCCGGACCCTAGGCATCGCCCGTGGCGATCGCGCCGCGCGCGAGTCGGGCGCGGCGCCCGGACCAGCTCGTGGCGCCATCCGGTCACGGCGATGGCACGGCGCTTGCTGAAGAGTGTGGCAACCCCGGTTTGTCAGAGGAAGCTGCAATGGATATCGGCGTCTTCATCCCGATCGGCAACAACGGATGGCTGATCTCGACGACGGCGCCCCAGTACATGCCGACCTTCGAGCTGAACAGGCAGGTCGTGCAGCGGGCGGAGCACTACGGCCTCGACTTCGCGCTGTCCATGATCAAGCTGCGCGGCTTCGGAGGAAAGAGCGAGTTCTGGGACCACAATCTCGAATCCTTCACGCTGATGGCAGGGCTGGCCGCCGTCACGAGCCGCATCCAGCTCTATGCCTCGGTCGCCGTGCTCACCATCCCGCCGGCAATCGTCGCACGCATGACTTCGACCATCGATTCGATCTCGGGCGGCCGCTTCGGCATCAACATCGTCTCCGGCTGGGGCGAGGCGGAGTACTCCCAGATGGGCCTGTGGCCGGGCGACTCGCACTTCACCAGGCGCTACGACTACAGCTCCGAGTACGTCACGGTGATGCGCGAGTTGTGGGAGACCGGCACCTCCAGCTTCAAGGGAGATTTCTTCCGCATGGAGGATTGCAAGCTCTCGCCGCGTCCGCAGGCCTACGTCAAGATCGTCTGCGCCGGGCAGAGCCCGCGCGGCATCCAGTTCGGTGCCGAACATGGCGATTTCAACTTCGTGGCCGGCAAGGGCATCAACACGCCGACGGCGCATGCGCCGACCAACCAGACCATGGCCGAGGCAGCCGCGAGGACCGGCCGCGACGTCGGCAACTACATCCTGCTGATGGTGATCGCCGACGAGACCGACGAGGCGGCGATGGCCAGGTGGACGCTCTACAACGACGGCGCCGACATCGACGCCATGGCCTGGCTGGCCGACCAGGCCAACGCCGACACCCAGGCGGCCGCCACCAGCACCGCCCGCCAGATGGCCGCCCCGACGGGCGCGGTGAACTTCAACATGGGCACGCTGGTCGGCTCCTACGCCTCCGTGGCGCGCATGCTCGACGAATGCGCCACGGTGCCCGCCACCAAGGGCATCATGCTCACCTTCGACGACTTCCTGCTCGGCATGGAGCAGTTCGGCCAGCGCATCCAGCCCCTGATGAAGTGCCGTCAGCGGAAGCTCTCGTCTGCAGCATAAGCGCCGGACGATGCAAACGGTCGAGGTCTGCGAGGGCTGATGTCAGTACCGCGTGGGTTTCCCGGCGAGTAACCGCACCGCCTGCGGCGCCGTCAGACCTGCGGCGGCGGCGGGTAGCGCTGGAACATCGGCAGCTCGTTGGCGCGCTCCAGCCACGTCAGGCGCTCGGCGACCTGGACGTGGACCTGCGGCGGCAGGATCTCCGGATCGTCGTAGGTGCCGCTCTGGACGTCGATCAGGCCCGGCAGGATCTCGGCATTGACGTAGAAGAGGCCGCTGCCGCAATCGGGGCAGAAGTGCCGCCGGCCGTGCTGCGAGGAGCGATAGACCTTGGGGGTGCCCTTGGTCACCTTGACCGCCACCTCGGGATACATCGTCCACCCGACCATCGGCGCGCCGGCGTGGCGCCGGCAATCGGTGCAATGGCACAATGCGTGGACGATCGCGTCGCCCTCGACCTGGTAACGGATCGCGCCGCAATGGCAGCCGCCAGTCATCATGTGTGCCGTCTCCTGGATTGGGTCAAAGGCTCGCGCCGGGCGCGTCGTCCGCTCCTCGCCTACCGCAGAGCGGCACCCGACCACAAGAGCCGCTACGGCGATTGTCGGATGGCCATCCATGACGAGTGAGGCATGGTTTCACGAGGGACAACAGGTTTGCCGATAAGGCACCATGCCCGGCGGTCAACAGTGGAGTGAGCCGGCCATGGATTTCGACCTCGTGCTGCGCGATGCGCGCCTTCCCGACAGCAAGCCGGACGAACCGGCGATCGACATCGGCGTGAGCAACGGACGCATCGCCGCGATCGCCCCCCGGCTCGGCGGTGGCGCGCGCGAGCAGTTCCAGGCAGGCGGCCGGCTGGTCTCGGCAGGCTTCGTCGAGACGCACATCCACCTCGACAAGTCGTGCATTCTCGGCCGCTGCGAATGCGAGACGAAGCGCTTCCCTCACCTGGCGATGGAGCGCACGTCCGCGGTCAAGCACACCTTCACCGTCGAGGACGTGACCGAGCGGGCCGGCGCCACCCTGGAGAAGTGCATCTCGCACGGGTGCACGCGCATGCGTACCCATGTCGAGGTCGATCCCAAGGTCGGCCTGCGCGGCCTCGAAGGCGTCAGGGCCCTGATCGAGCGCTATGCCTGGGCGATCGACCTCGAGATCTGCGTCATGCCGCAGGAGGGCCTGACCAACAACCCGGGCACCGACGAGCTGATGGTCGCCGCCCTGAAGAACGGCGCGACCGTGGTCGGCGCGGCGCCCAACTACGACACCGACCGGCCGGCGCAGATCCGCCGCGTCTTCGAGATGGCGCGCGAGTTCGACGTCGACATCGACATGCATCTCGACAGCGGCGCCTCGGCCGAGGAGCTCGACACGCTGCTGGTGTGCGAGCTCACCGAGAAGCACGGCTGGGGCGGCCGGGTGGCGATCGGCCACGTCTCGAAGCTCGCCTCTATGCGCCAGCCCGACATGGACAAGGTCGCGAGGCGCATGGCCGATGCCGGGGTCGCGCTCACGGTCCTGACGGCGACCGACCTCTATCTCGGCGGCCGGCACACCGACCACAACGTGCCGCGCAACGTCGTCGACGCCAACCGCCTGGCCGAGCTGGGCGTCGTGTGCTCGATCGCCTCGAACAACATCCTCAATCCCTTCACGCCGTTCGGCGATGGCCAGCTGCTGCGCCAGGTCAACATGCAGGCGATCGTGACCCAGCGCGGCTCCGACGCCGAGGTGCGCGCGGCGTGGGACATGACGACATCGCAGGCAGCGCGGCTGATGCGACTAGGGGACTACGGTGTGGCCGTCGGCGCCCCGGCCGACCTCGTCGTCCTCGACGCCCCCGACCCGGTGACCGCGCTGCGCACCGTGGCGCCCGTGCTGGCCGCCTACAAGCGCGGCCGCCGGACGGTTACCCGCGAGCCTGTGCGCCTGCACCGGCCGTAGCAAGAGCTACGCCGCCTTGCGGCGATCCGGCGCCGCGGCGGCCGCCAGCACCATCTCGGCGCACTTCTCGCCGATCATGATGCAGGGGGCGTTGGTGTTGCCGCTGGTGAGGGTCGGCATGATCGAGGCGTCGGCGACTCGCAGGCCCTGGATGCCGTGCACCCTGAGCTCGTTGTCGACGACGGCCATCGCGTCGGCGCCCATCTTGCAGGTGCCGACCGGGTGATAGGTCGTCTCGGCATTGTTGCGCACCCAGTCGAGCAGCTCGTCGTCGCTCTGCAGCGCGGCGCCCGGCGCGATCTCCTCGCCGGTGATTTCCTTGAGCGGCGGGGTCGCCATCAGCTCGCGGCCCTTGCGGATGGCGGCGAGCAGGCCTTCGCGGTCGGCGCGCGCAGAGAGGAAATTGAAGCGGATCGCCGGCGGCTCGGCGGGATCGGCCGACTTGACATGGATCGACCCGGTGCTCTCCGAGCGCAGCACGTTGATGTTCATGGTGATGCCGCGCCGGCGCGCGATGCGCCGCTCGTGGCCGACGCGCTCGTAGAGGAAAGGCAGGATCGAGACGGTGGCGTCGGGCGTCTCGAGACCCGGTCGCGTGCGGAAATACATGCGGATCGGCACCGAGGTCGTGGCCAGGAAGCCCTCGCCCCACAGCGCGTACTTGATCGCCTCGCGGGCCAGCCGCCAGCCGCGCGCATTGTCGTTGAAGGTGGCGTTGCGCTCGGTGATGGCGAACTTCACCCGCGGAGAATAATGGTCGCGCAGGTTCTCGCCGACGCCCTTCAGCTCGTGCACGGGCGCGATGCCGAGGCTACGCAGCAGCTCGCCCTGGCCGATTCCGGAAAGCTCCAGGAGCTTGGGCGAGTTGATCGAGCCGCTGCTCACGATCACCTCGCGCGACGCCCGCGCCTCGCGCTTCGACCCGCCCACGGCGTAGCGCACGCCGACGCAGCGCTTGCCCTCGAGGATCAGCGTCTCGGCCATGGCGCCCTTCTCGATCACGAGGTTGGCCCGCCCGCGCGCCGGATCGAGATAGCAGAAGGCCGTGCTCTGCCGCCGCCCCTTGGCGATCGTCACCTGCGACATGCCGATGCCCTCCTGCGTCGCCCCGTTGAGGTCGGGGTTGAACGGCAGGCCGATCTTCTGCGCCGCCTCGATCATCTTCTCGAGCAGCGGGATCTTGTGGCGCGGCGTGTCGGTGATGCGGAGCGGCCCGGCGCGACCGCGCAGCTCGTCCGAGCCACCGTCGTAGTTTTCCATGCGCTTGTAGACCGGCAGCACGTCCTGCCAGCTCCAGCCACGATTGCCGAGCTGCGCCCAGTGATCGTAATCCTGCGCCTGGCCGCGGATGTAGACCATGCCGTTGATCGAGCTTGACCCGCCCAGCATCTTGCCGCGCGGCACCTCGATGCGGCGGCCGCCGGAACCATCGTCGGGCTCGGCGCTGAAGCACCAGTTGACGGCCGGCAGGTCGATCATCTTGGAGACGCCGACCGGAACCCGCGACCAGAAGTAGCTCGACTCCTCGGTGCCGGCCTCGAGCAGCAGCACGCGGTGGATGCCACTCTCGCTCAGCCGGGCGGCGAGCGTGGCGCCTGCCGAGCCGGCGCCGACGACGATGTAGTCATAGAGGCTTTCAGCAGTCGGCATGGGGGCGCTCCTTTGCGGCCACCTTGACCCGGCTGTCGCGGCCGTGGCAAGGCCGCGGGCAGCGGCGCCGCCGAGACAGCCGCACCGCGGTACGGGAGAAGGCCATGGAATTCGACGTCATGACGCGTGCCACCACGTGGGATCACGTGGCCGACCTGGCGCGGCGCACCGAGGCGGCCGGGTTCTCCGGCATGCTGTTCACCGAGGGCCATCAGGTGCCGTGGATGAACATCGCTGCCGCGGCGATGGCGGCGCCCTCCCTGCATTTCTCGACCGGCATCGCGATCGCCTTTGCGCGCAGCCCGATGATCACGGCGGAGATCGCCTGGGAGCTGGCGCAGAACACGAAGGGCAAGTTCCGGCTGGGGCTGGGCAGCCAGGTCAAGGCACACATCACCCGGCGCTACGCCAGCCCCTTCGACAAGCCGGCGCCGCAGATGAAGGACTACGTTCAGGCGGTGAAAGCCTGCCTGTCGGCGTTCCGCCGCGAGGGTCCGCTGCAGCACGACGGCCCCTACTACAAGCTCTCCCTGCTGACCGAGCAATGGACGCCGTCGCGGCACGACCACGAGGACGTCAAGGTCGACATCTCTGCCGTCGGCCCGATCATGGTGCGGGTGGCCGGCGAGGTCGCCGACGGCATCCACGTCCATCCCATGCATTCGATGCACTACATCCGTAATCGTCTGTTGCCGGGCGTCGCCGAGGGCGCGGCACGGGCGGGACGCGACCCGTCGCAGATCGACCTGATCGTGCCGGTGATCGTCGCGGCGGGCGATACGCCGGAGGAACGCGTCGTGCCGATCAAGGAGGCGAAGACGACCATCGCCTTCTACGGCGCCACTCCGAACTACGCCTTCCAGTTCGACGATCTCGGCTACACCGGCATGCGCGACCAGCTGCGCGATTGCCTCCGGTCGGGCGACAGCGCGCGCAGCGAGGCCCTGATCACCGACGAGATCCTCGACCAGTTCGCCGTGGTCGCGCGCTGGGACGACGTCGCCGACCGCATGATCGCCCGCTACAAGGGAATTGCGTCGCGGCTGGTGATCTACCTCGCCTCGCACTGGCGCGAGGTCGACCCGAAGGTCCTGGAACGCTGGGGCGAGGTCGCCCGCGCCGTGCGCAAGGCGGCGTAGGCGCGACCGCAAAATCCATGGCCGGGCGCGCAACACCTCCGACCCCATCCTGAGGAGCGAGCGCAGCGAGCGTCTCGAAGGATGGGAAACGAGCACTGTCGTTGCGGCCCATCCTTCGAGACGGCCGCTGCGCGGCCTCCTCAGGATGAGGATTTGTCGGGGTGCTCGTTCCTCATGACGAGATGGGCCAATGTTACTACTGCGGCAGGCGGGCCATCAGGATGGAGATGTCGCGCGCCATCTCCATCGCCTGCTCGATGTCGAGGCTCGCGGCGCGGTGAAAGGTGCGCTTGGTCTGGGCGACGAACTCCCCGTTCCACTTGGCGATGGTCTCGGCCATCGCGAGCGCGGCGGGCTGGAGCTGGTCGTTGGGTACGACCCGATTGACCAGGCCGAGCTCGTAGGCGCGCTGCGGCGTGATGTTCTCGCAAAGCAGCAGCAGCTCGAGCGCGATCTTCTTGCTCATCACGTGGGCGGCGTGCGCCGAGACCGTCGAGGCGGTCAGCCCCGCCTTCAGCTCGGGATAGCCGAAGCGCGCGCTCTCGGCGGCAATCACGAGATCGCTGCCGAGCGCCAGGCTGCAGCCAGCGCCCAACGCGTAGCCGTGCACGGCGGCGATGATCGGCTTGTCGACGCGCGTCAGCAGGTTGAACAGGGCGATGCTGTCGTCGCCGTGACGCACCAGGTTCCTGCGGCTGTCCGGGGTCAGCACCCGCGGCGTGGAGGTGTCCATGCCGGCGCAGAACGCCCGGCCCGAGCCCGCCAGGATCACCACCGACACGCCGTCGTCGGCCTGCGCTGCGCGCAGGGCATCGGACAGCGCCTGCACGAGCTCGGCATTGAGCGCGTTGAGCTTGGTCGGCCGGTTGAGGGTCAGCAGCCGCGCCGCGCCCCGGTTCTCGATCAGCAGCACCTCGTCCATCGACGTCCCTCCCCGATGCCTCGCAGTCCAATGCGAATGTCGCCGTCTTCGCGGCCTTCCGCCACGCCTCGATCTCGCTCCGCGATGCCGGCGCCCGGCACGCACGGCGCCGCTTCCTCTCATGCGTTCCTGGCCCTCGGCGTATCCTGGGGCACGGCGCCGGATCGGCAAGTTGTCTGCGGGCTCGCGCCGGCTTACGCTCGCGTCCAGGATCGACACAGTGACATCGCAGCACCGCCTCCGCCTCCTCCTCCTCCCGCCCGTCGGGCTCACGCTTGCTCTGGCCGCCGCAACCGCGCACGCCCAGATCATCCCGCCGGCCGAGGATATCGCCGCCCAGGTGCGCACGCAGGGCTTTCCCTGCGAGGGCTCCGCAAGCGCGCTCAAGCTCGTCAAGCAGTCGTGGCCGGACGAGCCGTTGTGGATCCTGACCTGCACCAACGCGACGTACCGGGTGCGCCTGATTCCCGACATGGCCGCGAAGATCGAGCGAGTGCAGTAGCAGGCACGCCTCGTCACCTCCGAGGCTGCAGACGCCCGTCACCCCAGGCCGGCGCGCCGGAAGGCCTCCAGGTACCGCTCACGGTCGACATCGCGCCTGAAGGGGATGTGCTCGCCGAGCCACGCCAGCGAGATGTTGGGCTGGGCGCGACGCAGCTCGGCAAGGGCAGCCCGGGCCTCCTCCCCCCGGCCGGACATCGCCGCCGCCGCCGTCAGCACGCGATGGCCGCCGACGAAGTCGGCCTTCAGGCGCAGGCCCTCGCGCGACAGGCGGATCGCCTCGTCGTAGTTGCCGCCGACGAACTGCGCGTAGGCGGCGATGCCGCAATAGATCGCTGCGCAGGGGTCGCGCGGGCTCAGCCGGAGCGCCCGGCGCGCCGCGAGGTCGCCGTCTTCCCAACGGCCGCAATAGGACAGCGCCAGCCCGTAGAAGCCCTGGGCCAGCGCGAAGCTGGGATTGAGCTGCAGGGCGAGCTCGAACTCGGCCAGGCAGTCGTCGAAGCGACGGGCGAACAGCAGGGCGTGGCCCAGCGCATGATGTGCCCACGGGTCCTCGCTGTCGGCGCGAATCGCCGCCCGCGCCGCGCGCTCGGCGATCGGCATGGCGGTCGCCATGTCCTCCCAACCCATGTGGGCGGTGAAGGCATGGCTGGTCGCCAGCACGCCCAGCGCCTGGCCGTAGTTGGGATCGATGCTGATCGCCTTCTCGAGCAGCGCCTGCGCCACGACATTGTCCTGCCGCGTGACGCGCCAGTAGTGCGCCAGCGCCCGCATGACGAGGTCCCAGGCATCGAGGCTGTCGGGCGTGCTACGCCGGGCGTGCGAGCTTTCCGCGGCGTAGAGCTGCGGCTCGATGGCCGCCACGATGGCTTGCGAGATCTCGTCCTGGACGGCGAAGACATCGGCCAGCGCGCGATCGTAGCGCTCCGCCCAGATATGGCTGCCGGTGGCGACCGCATTGAGCTGGGCGGTGATTCGCACGCGATCGCCCGCCTTGCGGACGCTGCCCTGCACGACATAGCCCACGCCGAGCTCGCTGCCGATCTGGGCGAGATGGACGGCGCGGTCCTTGTAGACGAACGAGGAGTTGCGGGCGATCACGTAGACCCAGCGCAGCCGCGACAGCGCCGTGATGACGTCCTCGCTGATGCCGTCGGAAAAGTATTCCTGCTCGGGCTCGCCGCTCATGTTGACGAAGGGCAGGACGGCGATGCCCAGGCGGTCGAGCGGCGCCGGATGGCCGGGCGCCGGGCCCGATGCGGCGGACGGCGCGGCTGGCGCGGCCGCCGGCCCGGAATTCTCGGCGACCATGCCGACGAAGCGGAAGCCCTTGCGGGCCAGGGTTCGTATCAGCCGCTGGTCCTGGCCATTGTCCCCCACCGCCTTGCGCGCGGCATTGATGCGGCTGGTCAGGGTCGATTCCGACACCACCCGTCCCAGCCAGATGGCCTCGATGAGGTCGTCCTTGCTGACCACGCGGTCGCGGTTCTGCACCAGGTAGGCCAGCAGGTCGAATACCTGCGGCTCGATCTCGAGGCGTTCCTGCCCGCGCAGGAGCTCGCGCCGGCCGGTATCCAGCACATGATCGGAGAAATGGAACTGCACGCTATCCCCTGCCGCGACGTCGGGAAATAATCAGGCCGTTCCCCGGAACAAACAAGCGACGGCGGAGGTCCCTGCCTGCATACGACAAGGCGTTGAACTATCATCGAGCCGATGTGGCGCAAGCTCGCGTGGTTCCGTTCCCTGTCGATCATAGTCGGCGTGACCCTGCTGCTCGACTTCTCGATCACGACGATCGTCTCCAGGGCCTTTTTCGACGAGCTGATTCCGCTCGGCTTCCGGGACGAGGAGAACTACCGGCTCGACGTCCCGTGGCATCACGAGCTTCGGGCGAACCTGCGCACCCAGCGTCGCTGGGGCCCCTTCGAGTATCCGTTCGCCACCGACGAGCACGGCTTCAGGACCGGCGAATGCGCCGGCAGCGACCCCGCGAAAGAGCGCGACAACACGGTCTTCGTGGTCGGCGACTCCTTCGCCGAAGGCCTGGGCGTTCCCTTCGAGGAGAGCTTCGCCGGCCTTCTGGCCTGCGCCTATCGCACGCAGGGCATGGTCGTTCGCAACCTGGGGACGCTGAGCTACAGTCCCGTCATCTACTATCGGAAAATCGCGGAATCGGCGCGCCGGCTCGGCCTGACCCCGCGCGAGATCGTCGTTTTCCTGGACATCTCCGACATCCACAACGACGCGCGCGACTATCGCGAGGTGGGCGACAGCGTCGTGTCGGACACGACGCCTCTCGGGCGCAGGTTCGCGGACTTCCTCAAGCGCCATTTCTCCACCTTTGCGCTCCTGTCGAGGCTGCGGCTGCTCATGCGCGCCGACGAGGTCGTCCTGCCCGTGTCGACGCTCGCGGACTGGACCACCGAGCGCGACAAGCTCGACAGCTGGGGGCGGGCGGGCCTGGCCGCCAACGAACGCAACCTCGGCAAGATCGTCGACCAGTGCCAGGCGTGGAAATGCCGGGTGACCCTCGTCGTCTACCCGTGGCCGAAGCAGATCCTGCGCGGCGACCTCGACTCCCTGCAGGTCACTCACTGGAGGGCCTGGTCGGCCGCCCGCGGCATCGGCTTCATCGACGCCTTTCCGCCATTCTTCGTCCTGCCCGCCGATGTCACGCTCGAGCGCTATTTCCTGTCGGGCGACGTGCACCTGAATGCGCGCGGCAACAGGCTCGTCTTCGACACGGTATGGCCGGAGCTGGTTCGACGCGACGACCGGGGCGGGCGTTGACGCCCTTCGCACGGAAGGTGCGACGGGAGACCAGTGATCTGCCCGGCGCGCTTGGGGTACCATCCAGCCCATGAAGCATCGGCTCGCGTCGTGGCTGCGTTCCCTCGCCATCATCGCCGGCGTGACGCTGCTGCTCGATTTCTCGATCACCGCCTTCATTCCCAATGCCTACCTCGAAGATCTGCGGTCGACGCACTCGCCCGACGACGCGAACTATCGGACCGGCGTGCCGTGGCACCACGAGCTGAAGCCCGACCTCAGGACCCAGCGCTATTGGGGTCCCATCGGCTATCCCTTCGCGAGCGACGAGCTCGGCTTCAGGACCGGCGCCTGTGCCGGCAGCGACCCGCGCCGGGAGCACGACAACACGGTCTTCGTCGTCGGCGATTCCTTCACCGAGGGAATCGCCGTGCCCTTCGAAGAAAGCTTCGCCGGCCTGCTGGCGTGCGCCTATCGCGAGCATGGCATGGTGGTTCGCAACCTCGGCACGCTGGGCTACAGCCCCACGATCTACTATCGCAAGATCGAGGAGTCGGTGCGGCGGCTGGGCTTCGCGCCGCGCGAGATCATCGTGTTTCTCGACATGTCCGACGTCCACAACGACGCCGTCGACTTCACCGATCTGGGCAACACGATCGTCGCCCAGGCCCCGACAGCCGGCCGCAAGGTCAAGGAGTTCCTGAAGCGCAACTTCATGTCCGCATCGCTGGCGTCGAAGCTGTGGCTCACGGCCTGGCGCCACTACCTGATGCCGCCGGTATCGACGCTGGCCGACTGGACGAGCGACCCCGGGGCGTTCGAGCGCTGGGGCCGGGCCGGCCTCGCCGCGAACGAACGAAACCTGCAGAAGATCGTCGACCAGTGCGCAGCCTGGAAATGCCGGATGACCCTTGTGGTCTATCCGTGGCCCCCGCAAATCCTGCAGGGTGACCGGGAATCGTTGCAGGTCCGCCATTGGCGCGCCTGGTCTGCCGCGCGCGACATCCGGTTCGTGAACGCCTTCCCGCCTTTCTTCACGCTTCCGCCCAAGGAAGCCGTGGCGCGCTACTACATCGACGGGGACGTCCACTTCACGGCGGCAGGCAACAGGCTGCTGTTCGACGCGGTATGGCCATCGCTGCGTCCCGCGAACTAGCGCTTCCCGGGTACGCCGCCACCGATCGAGCAGCGGCTCCGGGCAGAGCGCAGGGCATTCGCATACCTGATTACCCAGATGCGTCCGCTCGCACGGTATGGTGCCCATAGATGGGCGCATTCATTCTCCTCCCTAGTGTAGTGTCTCATAAAAGTCTATTCCGAATGTCGGATTGGTGTATTATGCGACATGGGCCGTCCGATCCGAGCTTTGCCGATCAGCGCGACGCAGCGCGATGAATTGCAGTCATTGGTGCGGC